>Ga0153956_1000247_pt1 | contig 66602 bp, 64 predicted proteins | sample TSFL040MetaG_FD_104704 | JGI IMG/M metagenome (GOLD analysis project Ga0153956, IMG submission 104704) | Attine ant fungus gardens microbial communities from Florida, USA - TSFL040 MetaG | ecosystem: Host-associated > Fungi > Mycelium > Unclassified | place: USA: Florida, Wekiwa Springs...
ATCCGCGCCTGGATCGAGACCTGGAACGACCACCCGCGGCCCTACGTCTGGACCAAGACCGCCGACCAAATCCTCGAATCCATCACCCGCTACTGCACACGAATTAACGAATCAGGACACTAGCCGCTGGGTGCGCCTGCGCCGGCGATGGGCTGTGCTGGGAGTGGTCACGGCAGCACTGCTGTCGACGATGTCCGGGTCCGCGGTGGCGAGCAACAAATACGATCAGGCGGTGCTCGCCGACTCGCCGTGGGGCTATTGGAATCTGGCGAGCAAGACGAGTCCAACGGCGGACGCGTCGGGTAACGGGCACACCGCGTTCGGCATCACGTCGGCAGCGATCGTGCCTGGACCGCGCGGTAACGCCATGACGGGAAGCACGCTGAGCTTCGGAGATCCTGTGTCGCCGGCGAGCACGCCATGACCGTCCTCACCGCTCCCGCCGCCTCCGCGATCGGCGCCGTCAAGGTCTTCGACGCCGCCGGCGCCCAGCCCGTCCGCGCGCTCGACGGCGTCGACGTCGACTTCGCCGACGGCGCCTTCACCGCGATCATGGGGCCGTCCGGCTCCGGCAAGTCGACGCTGATGCACTGCGTCGCCGGCCTCGACACGCTGACCTCCGGCGAGGTCCTGATCGGCGGCACGTCGCTCGCCGGGCTCGGCGACGCCGAGCTGACGCGCCTGCGCCGCGAGCGCGTCGGCTTCGTCTTCCAGGGCTTCAACCTGCTGCCGTCGCTGAGCGCGCGCGAGAACGTCGAGCTGCCGCTGCGGCTCGCCGGCCGCCGCCCCGACGCCGACTGGCTGCGCGAGGTGGTCGCGACCGTCGGCCTCGGCGACCGGCTCGAGCACCGCCCGTCGGAGCTGTCCGGCGGCCAGCAGCAGCGCGTCGCCGTGGCGCGGGCGCTGGCGACGCGGCCGCAGATCGTCTTCGCCGACGAGCCGACCGGCAACCTCGACAGCCACGCCAGCGCCGAGGTGCTCGGCTTCCTGCGCCGCGCCGTCCGCGAGCTCGGCCAGACCGTCGTGATGGTCACGCACGAGCCCGACGCCGCCGCCTACGCCGACCGCGTGCTGCTGCTCGCGGACGGGCGGATCGTCGACGAGCTGGCCGACCCGACGCCGGCCGCCGTGCTCGAGCTGCTGAAGGGGCAGGAGCGATGACCGGCCTCGCGCTGCGCGACCTGCTGACGCACCGCCGCCGGCTCGCCGGCACCTTCCTCGCCGTCTTCATCGGCGTCTCGTTCCTGGCCGGCTCGCTGACGCTCGGCGTGACGCTCAAGCGCAACTTCGACACGCTCTTCCAGAGCGCCGACGCGGGAACCGACGCCGAGATCCGCACCGCCGGCGGCATCGTCAGCGCCGGCCAGACCGAGCGCGGCAGCGTCTCGGCGGCGCTGATCGAGCGGGCTCGCCGCGTCCCCGGCGTCGCCGCCGTGGCGCCGGACGTCGGCGGCTACGGGCAGCTGCTCGGGGCCGACGGCACGCCGATCGGCGGCAACGGCCCGCCGCGGACCGCCGGCAACTGGATCGGCGTGCCGGCGCTGAACGCCTACCGGCTCGTGCAGGGCCACGCGCCGCGCGCGCCCGACGAGGTCGTGATCAACCGCGGCGCGGCCAAGTCCGGCGACCTGCGCGTCGGCTCGGTGACGACGCTGCAGACGCCGGCGCCGCGGCGCGTGAAGGTCGTCGGCATCGCGACCTTCGGCTCGGCTGACGGGTTCGGCGACGGCACCTTCACGGCGCTGACGACGCCGACCGCGCAGCGGCTGCTGCTCGGTCACCAGGGGCTCGTCAGCGCGATCCGCGTGCGGGCGAAGCCGGGCGTCTCGCAGGCCGAGCTGGTCCGCCGGCTGCGCGCCGTGCTGCCGCGCGGCGTCGAGGCGATCAGCGGCGCGCAGCTGGCGGCCGAGCAGAGCGACGCGGTCGAGAGCGAGTTCCTCTCGACGCTGCGCGGCGTGCTGGTCGCGTTCGCGGCGATCGCGCTGCTGGTCGCGACCTTCAGCATCCAGAACACGCTCGCGATCGTCGCCGCGCAGCGCACGCGCGAGTCGGCGCTGCTGCGCGCGCTCGGCGCCTCGCGCGGGCAGGTCGCGCGGCTGCTGGCGACGGAGGCGCTGCTCGTCGGCGTCGCCGCGTCAGTCGCGGGGATCTTCGGCGGGCTCGGGATGGCGACGGCGCTGAAGGCCGTCTTCTCCTCGTTCGGCGGCGCGCTGCCGGCGAGCGGCCTGGTGCTGACGGCCGGCTCGGTCGCGATCGCGCTCGCCGCGGGCATCCTCGTGACGCTGCTGGCCGGGCTGCGGCCGGCGCTGCGCGCGGGCCGCGTCTCGCCGCTGGCGGCGCTGCGCGAGACCGCCGCCGAGCCGCCCGCGCGCCGGCGCCGCGCGGCGCTGGCGCTGCTGCTGGGGCGGCCGCTGCCCGGCGTCACCGGCGCGATCGCGCGTGAGAACGTGCGCCGCAATCCGCGCCGGGCGCGGACGACCGCCTCGGCGCTGGCCGTCGGCGTCGGCGTCGTCGTGCTGGCGACGGTGCTCGTCTCCTCGTTGAAGACGACGCTGACCGACCGCGTCGCGGCGACCTTCGCCGGCCAGCTGGCGGTGACGACGCCGGGCTTCGGCGGCGCCGCGCTGGACCCGGCGCTGGCCGGCCGGATCGCGCGGCCGCCGCAGGTCGCGACGGCGGTCGGGATCGGCAGCGGCACGGTGCGCGTCGCCGGCGCCGACGAGACGATCGCGGTCGCCGACCCGCGCGCCCTGGCGCGCGTCGTCGACCTCGGCGGCGGCGCCTCGCTGCCACGGCTCGGCCGCGGCGAGATCGCGGTCTCGCGCAAGGTGGCGGACGCGCACGGCTGGGCGATCGGCTCGCGCCTGCCGGTGCGCTTCCCGGCCGGCGACGGCGCGACGCTGCGCGTCGGCGCGATCTACCGCAACCGCGACCTCGCCGGCGACTACCTGCTGAGCCCCGCGGAGTGGGCGCCGCACGCCGCCCAGCAGCTCGACCGCGTCGTCTACGTCGCGCTGGCGCGCGGCGTCAGCCCGGCGGCGGCGCAGCGCGCCGTCACGGGCGTCGTCGACGCCAGCGGCGCCGGCGGCAGCGCGACGGTCCGCACGCGCGCGTCCTTCATCGCGTCGACCGCGGGCGGCCTGAACGCGCTGCTCGGCTTCGTCTACGTGATGCTGCTGCTGGCGATCGTGATCGCGCTGATGGGGATCGCGAACACGCTCTCGCTGTCGGTGCACGAGCGCACGCGCGAGCTCGGGCTGCTGCGCGCGGTCGGCGCGACGCGCCGGCAGATCCGCGCGATCGTGCGCGGCGAGTCGCTGATCGTGGCGCTGCTCGGCACGGTCGCCGGGCTGGCCGGCGGGGTCGCGCTCGGCGCGCTGGCCGCCGTCGCGCTCGGCATCGACGCGGTCAGCGTGCCGCCGGCGCGGTTGGCCGCGATCGTCGTCGTCGGCGCGCTCGCGGGCCTGCTCGCCGCGATCCGGCCGGCGCGCCGCGCGGCGCGGCTCGACGTCGTGCGGGCGGTCGCCGCCGAGTGACGGTTGCACATGCAACTACGCTGCTAGAGTGAGTCGTCGATGGCACCAGGTGGCGTCACGACCGATCCGGGCGCACAGCTCAACGCGATCGAGCTGGGCGCCTGGCGCGGGATGCTGCGCGTGCACGCCGCACTGGTCAAGCAGCTCGACGCCGAGCTCGCCGCGGCGCACGAGCTGCCGCTCAGCTCCTACGAGGTGCTGCTGACGCTCGAGTCCGCGCCCGGCCGCAAGCGCCGGATGGCCGAGCTGGCCGACTCGGTGCTGCTCTCGCGCTCGGGCATGACGAGGCTCGTCGACCGGCTCGAGCGCGAGGGGCTGCTGGAGCGCGACCACTGCACCGACGACGGCCGCGGCTGCTACGCCGTGCTGACGGCCGCCGGCGCCGTCGCGCTCGCCAGCGCCCGCGCGACGCACCTGGCCGGCGTGCGCGAGAAGTTCCTCGCCCGCTTCGGCGAGGACGAGCTGCGCCTGCTCGGCGGCTTCTGGGAGCGCGTGCTCCCGGGCGCCGCGCTCGACTAGCGGCGCGACCACCGCCGCGCCCGCGGCCGCCACCGCTCCTCGCTGCCCGTTCCGTTGCCGTCGGCGCCGCGCCCGCATTCCCCGCCCCGGCGTGGATCTGGGCGATTCGCGATCGAAGACTTGATATTTGCAGACTTAGATCTCATACTGGCTCTCAACTGAGAACTCTGACGAAGGAAAGACTCATGGCCATCGTTCGTTTCGACCCACTCTCGCTCGACCGCCTCTTCGCCTCCGCGCTGCCGACGCCGCGCCCCGCGCTTCGTCGCTGGCTGCCGGCGCTGGACGTCGTCGAGCAGGCCGACGGCTACCTCGTCCGCGCCGACCTGCCGGGCCTGAGCGAGCAGGACGTCTCGATCTCCGTCGAGAACGACGTCCTGACGATCTCGGGCGAGCGCAAGAGCGAGCACGAGCAGAGCAAGGACGGCTACCGCCGCGTCGAGCGCGCGTTCGGGCGCTTCTCGCGCTCCCTGCGACTGCCGGAGGGCGTCGACGCCGACGCCGTCAGCGCGAGCTTCGACAAGGGCGTGCTGGAGATCGGCATCCCGAAGCCGGAGGCGCGCAAGCCGCACCGCGTCGAGATCACGGCCAAGGCCGCCGCGTAGCCCACGCGACGCTCGACCGCAGAGGAACCGGGGCGGCCGCGCCCGGGTCCGTCGATCGGCGGACCCGGCTAACGTGGCCGCCCCGTGTCGTTCCAGATCCGCACCCAGGACCCCGCCTCGCGCGCCCGCACCGGCACGCTGCGCCTGCGCCACGGCGAGGTCCGTACGCCCGCCTTCGTGCCGCTGGCGACCAAGGCGGTCGTCAAGACGCTGGAGGTCCGCGAAGCCGCCGAGCTCGGCTTCGACATGGTCCTCGGCAACACCTTCCACCTCTTCCTGGCGCCCGGCCACGAGCTGGTCGAGCGGCTCGGCGGCCTGCACGAGTTCATGCGCTGGGACCGGCCGGTGATCACCGACTCCGGCGGCTTCCAGGTCTTCTCGATGGGCTACGGCACCGTCGCCGACGAGATCAAGGGCCGCGCCGCGCAGTCCGCCGGCGAGCGCTCGGGCGCGATCCTGGCGATCGAGGAGCAGGGCGTGACGTTCCGCTCCTACCTCGACGGCTCGACGAAGTTCATGGGCCCGGAGACCTCGATGGCGGTGCAGGCCGCGCTCGGCTCGGACATCGCGCTGGTCTTCGACGAGTGCACGCCGTTCCACGTCGACCGCAACTACACGGCGCGCTCGACCGAGCGCACGCACCGCTGGCTCGACCGCTGCCTGGCCTGGCACCGCGAGCACGGCCCGGACTGGCAGGTCGTCTACGGGATCGTCCAGGGCGGCGTCGAGGAGGACCTGCGGCGCGCGTCGGCGCAGGAGGTCGTCGCGCGCGGCACCGGCGGGATCGCGATCGGCGGCTCGCTGGGGGAGAGCAAGGAGCAGATGTTCGAGGTCGTCGGCTGGACGGTGCAGGAGCTGCCGGCCGAGCGCCCGGTGCACCTGCTCGGCATCGGCGAGGTCGACGACCTCGTGCGCGGCGTCGAGCTCGGCATCGACACCTTCGACTGCGCGATGCCGACGCGGATCGGCCGTCACGGCATGGCGCTCGTCGCCGACCCGGAGCGCCGTTGGCGCGTCGACCTGGCGAAGGCGCGCTCGCGCGAGGACCGCTCGCCGCTCGCCGAGGGCTGCCCCTGCCCGGCCTGCGCGCCCGGCTACAGCCGCGCCTACCTGCACTACCTGCTGCGCGCGCACGAGCAGACCGCGATGCGGCTGCTGACGATCCACAACCTCTGCTTCCTGCAGCGGCTGATGGCGGAGCTGCGCGCCGCGATCGACGAGGGCCGGCTGGCGGCCGTCGCGGCGGCCGTGCGCGCCGGCGCCGCGCCCTGGCAGCTCGGCGCCGTCCGCTAGAGCCGATTCAGCGCGTCGGCCACGTGCCGGTGGCCGAGCAGCTCGTAGCCGACGACGCCGATCGCCGGCGCGAGCGTGAGCACGAGCAGGCAGGCGACGACGGCGACGCCGGCCGCGGCCAGCGCGACCGTCAGCACGAGCACGGCCGCCGTGCCGGCGAGCAGGAGCAGGTGGAACGCGTCGCGGGCGCGCAGCAGCAGCGCGTAGAGCGCGAACAGCAGCGCGACGAAGATCGCCACCGGGACGGCGACGCTGAGCACGATCGCCGTCTCGCCGATCTTCGCCTCGCCCTCGAGCCAGGCGGCGGCGACGCGCAGGCCGGCGCCCATCGCCGCCAGCGCGGCGAAGATCACGAGCTGGCTGTAGCCGAAGAAGAACGCGCGCTCGCGATGGCGGCCGAGCGGCTCCGCCCAGGGCACCGCGAAGTACATCCACCAGCAGCCGAACGTCAGGCCGACGCCGGCGACCGCCAGCAGCACGGCGTCGACGCTCCAGCCGGCCGCGCCGTGGACGACAGCGTTCAGCGCCGCGACCGTGCCGGTGATCACCTCGCCCAGCGTGATGATCACGAGCAGGCCGTAGCGCTCGGCGATGTGCTCGGCGTGCCACGGCGTCGCGCCCTTGCGCTCGGCCACGAACGGGCCGGCCATCTCGAACGCCATCAGCACGGCGACGAACGCGAACGTCGTCGCGACCGGCAGTTGCAGGATCGCCAGCAGCACCCAGCCGACCTGGGCGATCCCGACGGTCGTCATGTACGAGTGCGCCGTCCGCGCGCGCTGGTCGTCGTAGCGTGCCACCTGCCACCAGAGCACGAGCAGCGACACGCGCATCACGACGTAGCCGGCGACGATGACGCCGTTGTCGAGCGTGCCGCCGTGCTCGATCGACGCGAACATCGGCTCGATCCCGAGCGTGAGCACGATCACGCCGATCATCTGCACCATCGTCGCCAGCCGGAACAGCCAGTCGTCGGTGTCGTAGGCGGACGCGAACCAGGAGTAGTTCAGCCAGGCCCAGCTGACGGCGAAGGCCGCGAACGCGAAGCCGAGCACGCCGTCGCCGACGTGGCCGCCGGCGACGTAGTGCGCGAGCTGGTCGGCGGCGGTGCCGAAGGCGACGACGACGGTCAGGTCGAACAGCAGCTCCAGCGGCGTCGACGCGCGGTGCGGCTGCTCGGGGTCGCGGCCGGCGAAGCGGCGCCGGCGATGAGTCTCGGCTGATGGCATCGCGGCCGATTGTGCACGCCGAGCCGGCCCGCTGGCGAGCGACACTCGACCAACGGAGCGGACCGCGCACCGCCGCCGCCGCGCGCGCGGCGGCTACTTCGTGTTCTCGCCGATCAGCTGCTTCAGCGACTGGACGGCGTCCGGCACCTGCTGGTTGCTGACCGGCTCCAGCTTGACCGAGCGCGTGGTCGCGCTCTCGACCGCCTTGTAGATCCCGAAGGCGGCGCCGGCGATCGCGATCGCGACCAGCAGGCTGACGAAGATCCGCAGGCCAGTCTTGCGCTCCGGCGGCGCCGGCGGGTTCGCGCGCCGCTGCTGCGGCAGCCGCCGCGGCTCCTCGGCGATCGGCTGCAGCCGCCGCGCCCGCGCGGCGCCGGTCGCCGTCGGCGCGACGACGCGCGTGGCGTCGGTCGCCGGCAGCGCGAACGTCGCGTCGGTCGGCGGGCCGCTGGCGATCCCCTGCAGCCCGTCGTGCAGCGCGTCCTCCATCTCGCCGGCGTCCAGGTAGCGGCGCGCGCGCGTCGGCGCCAGCGCGCGGGCGACGGCGTCGGCGAGCGCCGGCGAGACGTCCGCGCTCAGCTCGTCCAGCCGCGGCGGCGGACCAGCCTCCTGCAGCCGCGCCAGCTCGGTCAGCGACGCCGACTCGTAGGGCAGCCGGCCGCTCAGCAGCTGGTAGGCGACGACGCCGAGCGCGTAGAGGTCCGAGCTGGCGTCGGCCGGCTCGCCGCGCGTCTGCTCGGGCGACAGGTAGGCGGCGGTGCCGAGCACCGAGCCGACCTTCGTGATGTCCGACTGCTCGGCCGCCTTGGCGATGCCGAAGTCGGCGAGCTTGACGACGCCGTCGGTGTTGCGCATCAGGTTGCCGGGCTTGACGTCGCGGTGGACGACGCCGTTGCGATGCGCGTAGTCGAGGCCGCGGCAGGCCTGCGTGAGGATGTCGACGGCGGTGCGCGGCGAGAGCGGCCCGCGGTCGCGCAGGATCTCGGCGCAGGACTGGCCGTCGACGTACTCCATGACGATGAAGTTGCGGCCGGAGGCGCGGTCGGAGCCGAAGTCGAAGACCTGGACGATGTTCGGGTGCACGAGCCGCGCCGCCGCCAGCGCCTCGCGCCGGAAGCGCGAGACGAAGGCCGCGTCCTCGGCCAGGTGCTCGGCCAGCAGCTTGACCGCGACGTAGCGCTCGAGCTTGGTGTCGAACGCCAGCTGCACGGTCGCCATGCCGCCGACGCCGAGCCGGCGCTCGAGCTTGTAGCGGTCGGCGAACAGCTGCTCGGTCGTCATCCGTTGCCTCCGGGCGGCACCGTCGCGCCGCCGGTCGGCGGCGTCGTCGCGGTCGCCGTCGGGGTGGCGGTCGGCGTCTCGGTCGGCGACGGCGACGGCGTCGCCGTGGCGGTCTCGGTCGGCGACTCGGTCGGCGTGCGCGTCGGCGTCTCGGTCGGCGTCTCGGTCGCGGTCTCGGTCGGCGTCGGCGTCTCGGTCGGGGTCTCCGTCGGCGCCGCCGTCTCGGTCGGCGCCGGCGTCGCCGCCGCGCAGTCGCCGGCGCGGACGCCCTTGGCGATCTGGTCCGCCCACTGGCGCAGGTTCCGGCGCAGCTGCGCGTCGACGCTGCTCGGCAGGGCGTCGATCTTCTGGTCCAGCGACGTGACCGCGTGGCGCGTCGCCGAGCGGTCGTTGCGGTTGCAGCTGGTCGAGATGTCGTCGACGCTGCGCTGCAGCGACTGCGCCCGCGAGGCGGACAGCAGCCCGGGATCGGACGACCCGCATCCGGCCAGCAGGACGGCGGCCGCGAGGAGGCAGGGAAGGGTGGTCGCGACGCCTCGCATGCGCCCTGGCCAGGCTAGTAGGTCGGCGCGCATTTCACTGTCCGTGCTGCAAGCGCGCTGCCAGCGAGTCCGGCAGCCGCGCCGCCCGGATCGCCGCCTGCGCGCCCGCGATGTCGTACTCGGCGCGGCGGTAGACCGCGAGCTTGGTCTCGGTGTCCAGCAGCAGCCAGGCCGCGCGCGGGTCGCCGTCGCGCGGCTGGCCGGCCGAGCCGGGGTTGACGAGCCAGTGGCCCGCGTTGAGGTCCAGCTCGGCGCCCTCGCGGCGCGTGCTGCCGGTCGCCGGCGCGCCCTCCGGGCGGTTGAAGGACAGCGCGACGTGCGAGTGGCCGATGAACGAGACGCGGAAGTCCGTCGCGTCGAAGCAGAGCTCTGCGGTCAGGCCGGAGAGCACGTACTCCCAGACCGGATCGCGCGGCGAGGCGTGGAAGAGGCCGATGCCGGCGCGCGTGCCGGACGGCTCGAGCGAGAGCAGGAACGCGCGCGTGTCCTCGCCGATCGCGTTCTGCGTCCACTGCGCGGCGACGGCGGCGCCGCGCGAGAAGTCCGCGAGCGAGAGCGTGCCGACGACCGCCAGGTCGTGGTTGCCGGCGAGGCAGACCGTGCAGTGGCGCTCGGCCAGCTCGGCGCAGGCGTCAGGCTCGGCGCCGTAGCCGACGAGGTCGCCGAGGCACCAGAGCTCGTCGGCGCCGGCCTGCTCGGCGGCGGCGATCACGGCCGCGAACGCGTGCCGGTTCCCGTGGATGTCGGTGCAGATCGCGACCCGCATGGCGTAGCGTCTATTCGGTGCCCAGCAGCCTGCGCCTTCCCGCCGCCTTCGCCGGCTCGCTGCTGGCGGCCGAGGCGGCGGTCCTGCTGCTGCGGCCGCGCGAGCGCTTCGCGCGGCAGCAGGTCGAGCCGCGAGCCTACTTCAGCCAGCAGGAGCTCGTGAAGGCCACGCGCTTCCGCCGCGGCCAGCTGCGGATCTTCGCCGCCCAGAGCGCGCTCGAGCTGGGGCTGCTGGCGCTGGCGGCGCGGCGTGCGCCGAGCGCGGCGCGGCGGCCGCTGCTGACCGGCGCCGCCAGCGCCGCCGGCCTGACGCTGGCGACGACCGCCGCCGGCCTGCCGCTGCGCGCGCTCGCGCGCCGGCGCGCCCGCGACGTCGGGCTCGTGACGCAGTCCTGGCGGGGCTGGGCCGGCGACGTCGCCAAGGGCGGCGCGATCGGCACCGGGATGGCCGCCGTCGGCGGCGCCGCGCTGGCCTACGGCACGCGCCGCTACGGCGAGCGCTGGTGGCTGCCGGGCGGCGCGCTGGCCGCCGGCGCGGCCGTGCTCTTCACGTTCGTCGGCCCGGTCGTGCTCGACCCGATCTTCAACCGCTTCACGCCGCTGCCCGCGGGACCGGTGCGCGACGACGTGCTGGAGCTGGCGCGGCGCGCCGGCGTGCGCGTCCGTGAGGTCTACGAGGTCGACGCGTCGCGCCGCACGACGGCCGCCAACGCCTACGTCAACGGGCTCGGCCGGACCAAGCGGGTCGTGCTCTTCGACACGCTGCTGCGCGACTTCACGGCGGCCGAGACGCGGCTGGTGATCGCGCACGAGCTCGGCCACGTGCGCCACCGCGACGTCCCGCGCGGGCTCGTCTTCGCGACGCTGGCGGCGCCGCTCTCGACGCTCGCGGTCGCGCGGCTCGGCCGGCTGGCGCAGCGCGAGGGCACGACGCCCGTGCCGGCGGTCGCGCTGGCGCTGGCCGTCACGACGCCGGCGCTGAGCGCGATCGGCAACCAGCTCTCGCGCGCGATCGAGCGGCGCGCCGACGACTTCGCGCTGCGGCTGACCGGCGAGCCGGACGCGATGGTCGCCTTCGAGCGGCGGATCGCCGTCAAGAACGTCGCCGACCCGGCGCCACCGCGCTGGCAGCGGCTCGTGCTCGGCACGCACCCGCCGACGGTCGAGCGGATCGGCCAGGCGCTCGCCTACGCGAGCGAGCGCCGCTAGAAGTCGGGGCGCTCGTCGCGGTACTCGGGCAGCCGGCGGATGTTCTCGCTCGTCTGCCACTTGGACCAGTTGTCCTGCATCGCGTCGATCAGCTCGCGCATCGCGCGCGCCGACAGCGAGACGCGCGAGACGACGATCCCCGGCACCTCGTCGGCGTCGACCTCGTGGTCGACGCGCGAGAACGTCAGCGTGAACTCGTAGTCCGAGTGCGACACGCTCGCGAAGTTCGCGTAGACGCCGGCCATGACCTCCGGCGTGGTGTGGAGGTTGAAGCGGCGTTCGCGCTCGTCCGGGGCCATCCCGCCTAGCATCCCACACCGTGCGCTACTCCGTGGTCGCGGTCGGCAAGGCGCGGCCACCGTACGTCGACGATCTCGAGCACTACGCCAAGCTGCTCGCCCGCCACGCGCGCGTCGACGTGATCGAGGTCGCCGACGCGGCGGCGGCGCTGCGCCGCGTTCCCGAGCGCGCCTACGTCTGCCTGCTCGACAGCCGCGGCCGCAGCTACGACTCGGAGGCGTTCGCGCGCTGGGTCGAGCAGCGCCGCCAGGGCGGCCGCGACGTCTGCTTCGTGATCGGCGGCCCGTACGGGATCGAGCTGCCGGCGCCCGACCACCGGCTCTCGTTCGGGCCGCTGACGCTGCCGCACCAGCTGGCCCGCGTGATCCTGCTCGAGCAGCTGTTCCGCGCGCACAAGATCATCGCCGGCGAGACCTACCATCATTGACCGACATGGGATTTCCGCTCGACGACCTGAGGGCGGCCGTCGAGGCGGCCGCCGGCGACCTGCGCGACGACGGCGCGTCCGCGCCGAGCGTGCGCGCCACGCTGGAGCAGCCCAAGCAGGCTGGCTTCGGCGACTACGCGACCAACGCCGCGATGCTGCTGGCGCCGGTGCTGAAGGCGCCGCCGCGGCAGATCGCCGAGCGGCTCGGCGAGCGGCTCGGCGAGCGGCTCGGCGACGCGCTGGCGAAGGCCGACGTCGCCGGTCCCGGCTTCCTGAACCTGGTCCTGTCGGACCGCTGGTACGTCGAGGCGACGCGCGCCGTGCTCGCCGCCGGCGCCGACTGGGGCCGCACGCAGGCCGCGCGGCCGCTGAAGTTCAACGTCGAGTTCGTCTCCGCCAACCCGACAGGCCCGGCGACCGCCGCCTCGGCGCGTCATGCCGCCTACGGCGACGCGCTGGCGCGGCTGCTCGAGCTCAGCGGCCACGCCGTCACGCGCGAGTACTACTTCAACGACGCCGGCTCGCAGGTCACGCGGCTGGGCGAGTCGGTGCGCGCGCGGGCGCGGCACGAGCCGGTGCCCGAGGACGGCTACAAGGGCGACTACGTCGTCGAGCTGGCGCAGCAGCTGCCGGGCGCCGCCGACGCCGCCGACGCGGCCGAGCTGGGCGCCCGCGCGGGCGCGCTGATCATGGACGGGATCCGCGCCGTGCTGGCGGACTACCGCGTCGAGTTCGACGTCTTCTTCCTCGAGCGCTCGCTGCACGTCGGCGATCCGTCGAAGATCTCGCTGGCGCTCGACCACCTGCGCGAGCACGGGCACCTGTACGAGACCGAGGGCGCGCTCTGGCTGCGCACCACGAGCTTCGGCGACGACAAGGACCGCGTGCTGATCCGCCAGAGCGGCGAGCCGACCTACTTCGCGGCCGACGTCGCCTACCTCGACGACAAGCTGGCGCGCGGCTTCGATCAGCTCGTCTACGTGCTCGGCGCCGACCACCACGGCTACATCCCGCGGATGCGCGCGGCGCTGGCGGCGCTCGGCGGCGAGCCGGAGCGGCTGGAGATCCCGATCCTGCAGTTCGTCCACATCGTCGAGGGCGGCGAGAAGGCGAAGATGTCCAAGCGCGCCGGCGACTTCGTGACGCTCGAGGAGCTGATCGGCGAGATCGGCGTCGACGCGACGCGCTGGTTCATGATCTCGCGCTCGCACGAGACGACGATCGACCTCGACCTCGACCTCGCGCGCAAGCAGAACAACGAGAACCCCGTCTTCTACGTCCAGTACGCGCACGCCCGCACGGCGTCGATCCTGCGCGAGGTCGGCGCGGCGGCGGTCGCGGCGGCGCTGGCGAGCGACGGCGACGGGCTCGAGCTGCACGCCGCCGAGCGCGAGCTGGTGCGCAAGCTGCTCGCCTTCCCGGCCGAGGTCGCGGACGCCGCCGCGCGCCGCGCGCCGCATCGCATCGCCGGCTACGCGCTGGAGCTGGCGCAGCGCTTCGCCGCCTTCTACGAGCACTGCCGCGTCAAGGACGCCGAGCCGGAGCCGCTGCGCGCGTTCCGGATCGGGCTGGTCGTCGCGACGCGCGACACGCTGGCGGCCGCGCTCGGCCTGCTCGGCGTCTCGGCGCCCGACGCGATGTAGCCGGCTAGACCGACTTGAAGATGTTCAGCCCGATGCCGCTGAGCGCGTCCTGGGCCGCGATGTTCAGCCGCGTCAGCTCGCCGGTGAACAGCATCACGCCCATCGTGATCAGGATCAGGCCGGAGATCGCCGTCACGACCAGGTAGCGGTCGCGCAGCCAGCGGAAGGCGGTCGTCGCGCGCGTGAAGGCGACGGCCGTCAGCAGGAACGGCACCGCCAGGCCGGCCGAGTAGAAGGCGAGCAGGATGCCGCCCTTGCCGACCGTCGTCTGCGTGGCGGCGGCCGAGAGGATCGAGCCGAGCGTCGGCCCGACGCACGGCGTCCAGGCGATCGCGAAGGCGGCGCCGGCGACCAGCGGGCCGCCGGAGCCGGCGCGCGCGATCAGCGCGTCCGGCCGCCACTCCTTGTTCAGCCGCGGGACGAACGGCGTCGCCAGGAAGAAGACGCCGAGCGCGACGATCACCAGGCCGGCGAGCTTGTCCAGCGTCCCGCGCGAGTCGGCCAGCGTCGAGCCGATGCCGGTCGCGGTCATCCCGAGCGCGACGAAGACGACGGTGAAGGACAGGCAGAAGACGAGCGCCGGCACGAGGATCTTCGCCAGCCCGCGGTCGCCGGAGCGCATGTCGGCGAGCGAGAGGCCCGAGACCGCCGACAGGTAGCCGGGCACGAGCGGCAGCACGCAGGGCGAGATGAAGGAGATGAAGCCGACCGCGAAGGCCGCGACGACGGTCGTGTCGACGCCGCCGCCGCTCATCGGCCGAGCTCGGCGTCGAGGCGGCGGGCGTCGGCGTCGCTGAGCGCGGGGGCGAGCGGCGGCTCGGCCGCCGGCCCGGCGCGGCGCCAGCGGCGGACGGCGAAGGCGATGCCGGCCGCGCCGAGCAGCACGATCGCGACCGGGACGATCCAGAGCGTCGAGTTGAAGCCGCCGCCGGGCGGCTCGGCGAGCACCGCGTCGCCGTACTGGGACACGAGCGCCCGCTTGATCTGCTCGACGTCCTTGCCCTGCGCGATCAGCCGCTTGATGAAGGCGCGCTCCTGGTCGGCGACCGGCGACTGCGAGACCTGCAGCGAGGTGCCGCACTCGACGCACATGACCTGCGTCTCGAGGCTCTCGAGCGTCACCTTCGACGGCGTCGCGAGCGCTGCGGCGGGTGCCAGCAGCGCCAGCGTCAGCGCGAGCGCGAGGGCGGCGGCGCGGATCACGCCGCCGCCCTCAGCAGCGGGTCGACGTTCGCCTGCAGCCAGCCGCTCGTCACCGGCCCGCGGTGGAGCGCGACGACGCGGCCGCCGCGGTCGACCACGAAGGTCTCCGGGTAGGCGACGACGCCGTAGTCGTGCGAGTAGCCGCGGTCGCGGTCGCGCAGGCTCGGGAAGGTCGCCTCGTGCTTGGCCAGGAAGGCGATCGCGTCCGAGGACTCGTCGGCCGTGTCGATCCCGAGCACGACGCCGCCGCGCGCGGCGATCTGCTGCTGCGTCTTCTGCAGGAGCGGCAGCTCCTGGCGGCAGGGCAGGCACCAGGAGGCCCACATGTTCAGCACGACGACCTTGCCGCGGTAGGCGGCCAGCGACGAGCTGCCGCCGCCCTGCAGCCGCGGCAGCGTGCGGACCGGGGCGACCGGATGCTTGCCGGCGGCGATCGCCGAGTCGAGCGTCGTGTCGCGGCCCTTGGACGCGACGCCGTAGGCGAGCAGGCCGACGAGGGCCGCGGCCGCGATCGTGACGGGCCAGAAGAGACGCAGACGCACGGCCAAAGCGTACCCGCGGCCGCCGCCGTCGGATAAGCTGTCGTCTACGCGCGGGTGTTGTCCAATGGCTAAGACGTTGGCTTCCCAAGCCAAAAATGGGGGTTCGATTCCCCTCACCCGCTCTCATCGCGCCGGCTGGATGCCGGCGCGAACGCGTTCTGGACGCGAGCGCGCGAGCGTTCGGCCGCTCGCGCTCAGCGCCGCGACGGCGACCACGGCACGGTCGCGCGCGGCGATCGTCAGCGCCGTCTCGAGCCCGGTCCAGGCGTGCGGGCGGCCGACCGGGCGCAGCCGCCGCGCCGACGGACCCGCGAGCACGCGCCAGCGCGTCACGGCGCTGTCGCCGTTCCAGCTGGTGTAGACGCGCAGCCGCGAGCCGCTGCGCGTCGCGGCGACGCTCGGGCGCGTCGTCGGCCGGCCCTGCCAGGGCTGGCGGTAGGCGCGGTAGCTGTCGTAGCCGCGCGGCAGCCGCGCGTCGAAGCGCAGCGTCCCGTCCGCGGCGACGTCGCTGAAGACGCCCTGCGAGCCCCAGCCGACGAACATCGCGCCGCCGCGCTCGAGCGTCGCGCTGCCCTGCGTCGCCGCCAGCAGGTCGCCGTGGCGCAGCGCGCGCACCAGCGTCGCGCGGCGGCGGGCGAGGTCGAGCCGCAGCTCGATCGCGCGCGAGGCGGGGCGCACGCCGCGGGCCGAGTTGTCGAACAGCGTCAGCGTGCGGCCGCGCCGCACCCAGCGGGCGTCGTGCTGGTCGTGGAAGCTCGCGCCCGGGCCGAGCGCGAAGTCGCCGTCCTTGCCGCCGAGCCGCCAGACGATTGCGCCGCTGCGGCGGTCGACGTCGTAGACGGTCGAGGTCAGCCGCGCCGAGATCAGCAGGTCGCCGCGCGGGCCGACGTCGACCGAGTTCGCGTGCAGGTAGTCGTAGCGCCCGTGCGCGCTGCGCGGCGGCCGCCGCTGGCTCTCGCGCAGCGGCACGTGGCCGAGCGAGTGCCACTCGAGCAGCACCAGCCCGCTCCGCACGTCGACCTCCTGGACGACGGCGTCGACGGCGATCCCGTCGCGCGGGCCGCCGACCGGGCCGAGGTCCCAGCGGACGGGCTGGTAGATCAGGATCAGCGCCGTGCCGCGGCCGGTCAGCCGCAGCTCGTGCATGTCGGCGCGGTAGCCGTTGCCGGCGCGCACTGTCGCGATCGTGCGGTAGCGGCGGTCGGCGATCACGCCCTCGCCCTGGCCGAAGCCGCCGCCGGTGCGTCCCTGCCACCAGGTCAGCACCGGCCTGCCGCGGTAGCGCTGCACCTGCACGTCGGCGACGCGCTCGCCGGCCGGCAGCGGCCGGAACCAGCGCACGCGGCCGCGGCCGTCGAGGATCATCGGCCCGCTCTGGCCGGCGCCGAGCTTGGGGCCGATCAGGATCGCGTCGCGGCTGCCCGGCTCGGCCTTCGCGACCGTCACCGCCGGCGGCGCCAGCGACGGCGCCGAGCGCAGCGGCGGCGCCTTCGCGCTGCCGCGGCCGTGGCCGAGGCCGATCGTCGTCGGCAGCAGGTCGCCGATCCGGAAGCTGTAGCGGTCGCCGCGCGCGCCGACGATCGGCCGCGCGAGCGTGACCGTCACGGTCTCGCCGGCGCGGAACGGGCGCGCGGGCAGGAAGCTGGCGCCGCGGCCGTCCGGGTGCGGGACGAGCCGGCCGGCGTGCGGGCCGCTGAGCGACCCGCGCACGCGCGGCGTTCCGAGCTCCGCCGCGGACGCGCCGCGGAAGCTGATCTGCGTGCGCGGCGAGGCCGTCGGCGTGCCGGGGCCGGGGTAGGCCGCGACGCCGCGCGACGGGCTCGCCGTGCGCGGCGGCGCGTCGTCGTGGCGGCTCGCCAACGCCGCCAGCGCCAGCAGCAGCGCGAGCGCCGACAGCAGCAGCGGGAGGGAGACGCGGCGCACCGACGGATTCTCAGCACACGCGCGGCGCGCCGCGGCGCACCTGGCACACTGACTGACCATCTCCACGCCGCGACTCCGACGCGGCGCTCCCCCGGCCGCAGCTGCGGCGCCTGCGCGCGCCCCGCGCGGGGTGAGCGCCCTGAGAGGCTGGTTGGCCGCGCACCGCGTCGTCGCGGTGCTGCTCGTGCTGCTCACGATCGCCGGCGGCGTCGCCCGCGGCATCGTCGCCGCGCACCCGACGAAGTTCCAGGCCGCCGACGAGAACGCCTACGCGCGGATCGCGCACAGCCTCGCCGACCGCCACAGCTTCACGCCGCACGGGATGAGCGACCCGATGCGCTGGGGGCCGGGCGCGCCGATTGCCCTCGCCGTCTCGATGCGGCTCGACCCGGGCGTCAGCACGAACCCGCACGACGTCAAGAGCGCCTATCCGTGGCAGGCGGCGTTCGGCACGCTGCTGATCCCGGCGACCTTCATCATCGGCCTGCTGCTCGCGGGCGAGATCGCCGGCATCGTCGCGGCCGCCGCGGTCGCCGCCTATCCGCCCTTGATCGACGCCTCCGGCGACCTGCTGACGGAGCCGCTCGGGGCGCTGATGCTCGCGCTCGCGCTGATCGCGATGCTGCTGGCGCTGCGAAGGCCGACCTGGTGGCGGGCCGTCGTCACCGGCGTCCTCTTCGGGCTGACGGTGCTCGTGCGCGTCGACCTGCTCGCGATCCCGGCGATCGCCGCCGCCATGCTGGCGATCACCGTGCTGATCCGCTCCGGCCTGCGCGGGGCGCTGCTGCCGACGGCGGCGATCGTCGCCGGCATCCTGATCCCGCTGGCGCCCTGGTCGATCTTCGCCTCCGGCGTCAAGGGCCAGTTCGTCCCGGTCACCAGCGGCGGCTACTCGAACCTCTTCATCGGCACCTACCTGCCCGGCGGCGGGCGGCTCTACGGCGTCAAGAAGGAGCTGGCGCCGAAGGTCTTCAAGCTGCATCCGAAGCTCGCCGGCGAGCCCTACGCGTCGGTGCCGCAGACGCTGATCTTCCAGGCGATCGAGCACGAGCATCCGGGCCTGAGCGAGAACGACGCGCTCAAGGAGGCGAGCAAGCAGAACATCCGCCGCTACGCGATCGGCCAGCCGCTGCGCTTCGCCGGCATGCTGGCGCAGAAGGCCTGGCGGCTGTGGGGCTGGCCGACGCGCGGCTCGGGCCGGACGCGCGAGGGCTGGATGCGCCTGATCCACCTGCCGCTGGTGATCCTCGCCACGATCGGCCTGGCGCTGGCGCTCATCCTGCGCCGGGCTCGGGACCCTGGCATCTGGACGCTGACGCTCATCCTGCTCTACGTGACCGCGACGAACGCGGTGCTCGTCGCCGAGCCACGGCACAACCTTCCCGTGATGCCGGTGTTGACGGTCGCTGGTGCCGTCGGCTACGTCCTCGCCTACCGGCGCTGGGGACGACGGCCGCCGGCCGAAGCGCACGAGACCGTTGGAGGGACACGGGTGGAGACATCGACGACATGACGCAACGCTGGAGCAGGCGCGCGCGCCGCGCGCCGCTGATCGTGGGGCTCGGACTGGCCGCGGCCGCGGCGGTCGTCGCCGGCTGCGGCGGCGCCGAGCCACCGGAGTCCGCGCAGGCCGCGACCGACGGCGCGAAGGCCGCGGCGGCCGCGACGCCGGCGCCGAAGGCGCCCGCGCGGCTGAAGACGCTGCCGCTGAACCCGCCGAAGCCGACGATCGACGTGCCGGCGAGCGCCGCCGTCGCGCCTGGCCTCGTCTTCATCGCGCCGAAGGCGGTCTTCGGCGCGAAGGTCGACCCGGACGACCAGCACGGGCCGGAGATCATCGACAACCAGGGCCGCGTGCGCTGGTTCCAGGCGATGCCGGCGCATCAGGACGCGACGGACTTCCGCGTCCAGACCTACAAGGGCCGGCCGGTCATCACCTACTGGCAGGGCCGCCAGGTCAACGGCCAGGGCGACGGCACCTGCGTGGTGATGGACACCAGCTACCAGGTGATCGCCAAGGTCGGCGACGACACGGACCTGCACGAGTGCGAGATCACGCCGCAGGGCACGATGCTGGCGACCTCGTACACGAACGTCACGGCCGACCTGACGTCGGTCGGCGGCAAGAAGAAGGACGAGCTGACCGACAGCCGCGCCGAGGTCTACGACATCGCGACCGGCAAGAAGCTGCTCAGCTGGTCGGCGATGCAGCACGTCTCGCTGGGCTCCAGCTACCAGCCGATCAAGCAGCGCTACAACGGCCACTGGGACTTCTTCCACATCAACTCGATCGACCAGGCGCCGAACGGCGACCTGATCATCTCCTCGCGCCACACCTGGACCGTCTACGCCGTCGATCCGAAGACGGGCGACGTCGTCTGGCGGCTCGGCGGCAAGCACAGCACGTTCAAGCTGCCGCCGGCCGTCAAGTTCGCCTGGCAGCACGACGCGCGCGCGGTCGGCGACGACGAGATCCGCATCTTCGACAACGACGCCGGCACGAACAAGGTGCGCCAGCACTCGCGCGTCGAGACGATCAAGCTCGACCTGGCGGCGAAGACCGCCTCGCTGGTCGGCGCGATCGAGCACCCGAAGGGCCTGTCGGCCGGCACGCAGGGCAACGCCCGCGTGCTCGCCAACGGCGACATGTTCGTCGGCTGGGGCTCGCAGGGCTACTTCTCGGAGTTCGACCCGCACGGCAAGCTGATCTTCGACGGCCGCGTGCCGCACGGGATGGACAGCTACCGCGCCTATCGCGGCAGCTGGGACGCGACGCCGGCGACGAAGCCGGCGCTCGCCGCCGTCGCGCTCGCGGGCGGCAGGACCAAGGTCTACGCCAGCTGGAACGGCTCGACCGCCGTGCAGTCCTGGCAGCTGCTGGCCGGCGCGTCGGCGACGGCGCTGGCGCCGGTCGGCGCGCCGCTGCCCTGGAACGGGCTCGAGACGGCCGCGGCGGTCGCCTCGGTCGGCCCGTACTTCGCCATCCAGGCGCTCGGCGCCGACGGCAAGCCGCTCGCCGGCTCGCCGACGATCAAGCGCAAGGCCGGCTGAGCCGCGCGCGGGAGGGGAGGCCCGGCGCCGTCGCGGACGGCGCCGGGGCTACCAGGCCTGCGAGGAGCCGCAGTGCGGGCAGGGGACCGACGTCGTCACCGCGGCGGTGAAGGCGTAGCCGCAGTCGCAGCGATAGAGCGCCGCGTCCTCGTTGACGTTCGCGCGCCGATTGCGCTCGCGCTGGGTCGGCGCGATGGTGGGGAGATCCTGCCGGTGCTGTGCCCGGCGGCTCGAGCTGCGGAGCGGCCGTTTGAGCTGCATGGTGTCGCAGCGAATAACGGCGTACCGGCCGCGTGGTTTCTCGGCTCGTCGTTGCGATTCGTTAACGCGCGTCACGCATGGGCGCGCGATGTGAACGGGCGTCGTCGGCGATGGGCGCGAGGCGTTGGCGCTCGGGCGCGCGACGCGTTCGCAATACTGCTCGCGTGGACGTGTCCCGCAAGCGCAGGATCCGCTTCGTCGTGGCGCTCAGCGCGGCCGTGCTGCTGGCCGTCGCGCTCGCCTACACGAGCTTCTCGGCCTCCAGCGAGGCCAAGACCCCGAGCCAGCTCGCCTCGACGGCGCAGATCGGCAAGACCTACCAGCTGACCGGCAAGGTCGTGGCCGGCTACACGCAGGTCGGCAACACCACCTACTTCCGCGTCCGCGACCGCAGCGGCGCGGCGTCGGTGCCGGTCTCCTACGCCGGCTCGCTGCCGGACCCGTTCCGGGCCGGGCGCGAGGTCGTGATCGACGTGCGCAAGGTCGGCGGCACCTACGTCGGCCAGAAGGACTCGCTGGTGACGAAGTGCCCCTCCAAGTTCTCGGCCGCGCCGACGAAGCGCAGCTGACGTGCTGGTCGCGGGCCAGGCCTGCCTGATCATCGCGCTGGCCTGCGCGGTCTACGGCATCGGCGCGTCGCTGTACGCGGCGACGCAGGGCCAGCGCGCCTGGGCGGTCTCCGGCCGCCGCGCCGTCTACGCGATGGCCGGCGCCGCCGCCGTCGCGATGCTGATCCTCGAGTTCGCCTACTACCGCTCGGACTTCTCGTTCGCGCTGGTCGCGTCGAACTCGTCGACGACGACGCCCGGCTTCTACCGGCTGACCGCGATGTGGTCCTCGCAGCAGGGCTCGCTGCTGCTGTGGCTGTTCCTGCTCGGCGTCTGGTCGAGCGTGATCCTCTTCGCGACGCGCCACAAGCTGCGCGAGCTGCAGCCCTGGGCGACGGCGATCCTGCTCGGCTTCGGCGCCTTCTTCGCCAGCCTGCTGGTCTTCGGCGAGTCGCCGTTCGGCCGCTCGCCGAGCCCGATCCCGAGCGAGGGCGTCGGGCTCGAGCCGCTGCTGCGCAACCCCTCGATGATGATCCACCCGCCGATGCTCTACTCGGGCTACACGATGATGACGATCCCGTTCGCCTTCGCGGCGGCGGCGTTGATCACGCGCAAGCTCGACGCCGAGTGGATCCGCTCGACGCGCCCGTTCATGCTCGCCGCCTGGGCGTTCCTCGGCTTCGGGATCATGCTCGGCGCGCGCTGGTCGTTCTCCGAGCTCGGCTGGGGCGGCTACTGGGCCTGGGACCCGGTCGAGAACGCGTCGCTGATGCCGTGGCTGACCGGCACCGCGTTCCTGCACTCGGTGATGATCCAGGAGCGGCGCGGGATGCTGAAGATCTGGAACGTCTCGCTCGTGCTGGCGTCCGGCATCCTCGCGCTGCTCGGCACGTTCCTCGTGCGCTCGGGCGTGCTCAGCTCGATCCACGCCTTCGGCGCCTCGACGCTGGGCGTGCCGTTCGTGCTGCTGATCGGCGCGATGATCGTGCTCTCGATCGCGCTCGTCGTCAGGCGCGCGCCGCTGCTGAAGACCGAGCACCGGCTCGACTCGCTGCTCTCGCGCGAGGCGATCTTCCTGCTCAACAACCTGGTGCTGGTCGCGCTCTGCTTCGTCGTCTTCTGGGGCACCTTCTTCCCGCTGATCTCCGAGGCGGTCACGGGCACGCAGTCGGCCGTCGGGCCGCCCTGGTTCGACCGCTACATCGTCCCGCTGGCGCTCGTGCTGGTGCTGCTGACCGGCATCGGCCCGGTGATCGCCTGGCGCCGCGCGACGGCCGCCAACCTGCGCCGCAACCTGCTCTGGCCGGCGCTCGCCGGCGGCGTGCTGGTGCTCGCGCTCGCGCTCGCCGGCGTCAGCGGCTCGGCGACCGCGCTGGCGCTGTTCGGGCTCGCCGGCTTCGTCGTCGCCGTGATCGCGCTGGAGTTCTACCGCGGCGTCCGCGCGCGCCGCGCGATGGCCGGCGAGGCGGTGCCGGTGGCGCTCGTCTCGCTCGTCCAGCGCAACCGGCGCCGCTACGGCGGCTACCTCGTGCACGTCGGCGTGATGGTGCTGTTCGTCGGCGTCGCCGCCTCCTCGAGCTTCCAGGCCGTCCACGACGTGCGCATCTCGCCGCACCAGACGGCGAAGATCGGCAGCTACACGTTCACCTACGTGCGCCCGACGGCGTCGCTGCACGCGGCCGCCAACGGGCGCCTGGAGAAGATCTCGCTCGGCGCGATCATGCGCGTGCGCCGCGACGGCGGCGCGCCGGTCACGCTCGACACCTCCAAGGACTACTTCCCGTCGCAGGACCCGACGCTGGGGCCGGTCTCGCGCTTCTTCGACGGCGAGGCGACGAGCGAGGTCGGGCTCAAGACTGGCGCGCTGCGCGACCTCTGGGCGGCGGTGAACCCGGACACCAGCCGGCTGGCGCCGATCATCCGCCAGGGCGACCAGGTGTTCACGAAGAACGGCGCGGGGCTGACGCCCGGCCAGGCCAACCTGTTCCTGGCCGAGGCGCTGAAGGGGCTGACCGCCTCCTACGCCAAGAACCCGCCGCCGGCGACCTTCCGGCTGCTCGTCTCGCCGCTCGTGACCTGGATCTGGGTCGGCGGCCTGCTGATCCTGTTCGGCGCGATCGTCGCCGGCTGGCCGACGCCGCGCGGGATGGCGCGGCGCGTCAGCGCGGCCTACGCGGCGCGCGTCGGCCGCGAAGTGCGCGTGCCGGCCTAGCATCTGCTCGGTGCAGCTCCTGGTCATCCTGCTCGTGCTGGCGGGCGCCGTCCTGGTCGTGGCGGCGCCGCTGCGGCCCGGGCGCCAGCGCGAGGAGGACCTCGAGCTGGCCGCGCGCAGGGCCGCGCTGGACGCCGCCAAGGAGGCCAAGTACCGCGAGATCCGCGACGCCGAGATGGACTTCCGCACCGGCAAGCTGTCAGACGCCGACTGGCGCGTGACCGACCGTGCGCTGCGCGCCGAGGCGGTCGAGCTGCTCAGGCAGCTCGACGACGTCGACGGCCGCGCGGAGCCGCTACCCTAAGCGGCCGCATGGTCCACACGATCCTCTCGGTGCTCCAGGTCTTCATCGCCGTCGGCGTCATCTTCCTCGTGCTGCTGCACTCCGGGAAGGACGCGGGCATGTCCGGCGCCTTCGGCGTCGGCGTCGCGGGCGGCACGTCCGGCGGCTCGCTGATGGAGCGCAACCTGGATCGCTGGACGATCCTGTTCGTCGTGCTCTTCGCGGCGAACACGATCGCGCTGCTGAAGACCTGAGCCGCCGCCGGCGGCGCGCCCGCCGGCCACGAGCTCCCGTCCGCGCCGGTCAGGCGGCGGGCGTCGGCGCGTCCTCCTCGTACCACGAGTAGGCGTAGGACGGCTGGTCGAGGTCGCGCGCGAGCGTCGTCAGCTGCAGCGGGCGGAAGGTGTCGCACATCACCGCCAGCTCGTTCGTGCGCGTCGCGCCGAGCGCCGCCTCGACGGTGCCCGGCTGCGGCCCGTGCGCGAGCCCGGACGGGTGCAGCGTGATGCAGCCGACGTTGACGCCCTTGCGCGCGGCGTAGTCGCCGTCGACGTAGTACATGAGCTCCTCGCTCTGCACGTTCGAGTGGTGGTAGGGGAGCGGCACCGCCTGCGGGTCCCAGTCGAGCATTCGCGGGCAGAACGAGCAGACGACGAAGCCCGGGCCCTGGAAGGTCTGGTGCGCCGGCGGCGGCTGGTGCAGGCGGCCGGCCTTGGGCTCGAAGTCGTGGATGTTGAACGTGTACGGGTAGACGTAGCCGTCCCAGCCGACGACGTCGAGCGGGTGGTAGTCGAGCACGTAGTCCTGGTAGCCGCCGCGCACGCGCAGCTTGACGTCGTGCTCGCCGCGCTCGCGCCGCGTGACCAGCTCCGCCGGCGGGTGGAAGTCGCGCTGCGAGTAGGGCGCGTGCTCGAGCAGCTGGCCGTAGCGGTTGCGGTAGCGGCTCGGCGTCTCGAGCTCGCCCGGCGTCTGGAAGGTCAGCCAGCGCTGCGGCTCGTCGAAGCGGAAGCGATAGGTCGTGCCGCGCGGCACGACGATGTAGTCGTGCCGCCGGTAGGGCAGCGTGCCGAAGCTCGTCTCGAGCACGCCGGCGCCCTCGTGGACGAAGAACAGCTCGTCGCCCTCGCCGTCGCGGAAGAAGTAGTCGGCCTCGCGCTCGGGCACGGCGACGCCGATCTCGACGTCGCCGTTGTAGTGCAGCACGCGGCGCCCGAGCACGCAGTCGCCGAACGGCTCCAGCGAGCGCGTGTCGGTCAGGCGATGCACGTGCGCGTCCGGCAGCCACGGCTCGCGCTCGATCGGCGCGAAGTCGCCGACGTCCTTCACGCGCGCGGGCGAGAAGCGGTGGTAGAGGATCGACTCGTTGCCGGAGAAGCCCTCGAAGCCCAGCACCTCCTCGACCAGCAGCGGCGCGCCGGGCTCGTCGCCGTCGCGGAACTGGACGTGGCGCTTGGCCGGGACGCGGCCGAGGCTGTGGTAGCGCATCGCCTGCCTCCTAGAGGTTGCCGCGCAGCTCCTGCTCGCGCTCGATCGCCTCGAACAGGGCCTTGAAGTTGCCGTCGCCGAAGCCGCGCGCGCCGTGGCGCTCGATCACCTCGATGAAGATCGTCGGCCGGTCGCCGAGCGGCTTGGCGAAGATCTGCAGCAGGTAGCCCTCGTCGTCGTGGTCGACGAGGATGCCGAGCCGGCGCAGGTCCTCGATGTCCTCGTCGATCTGGCCGACGCGCGTCGGCACGTCGTCGTAGTAGGCGCCGGGCGTCAGCAGGAACTCGATCCCGCGCGCCTTCATCGTCTCGACGGTGTGGACGATGTCGCGCGTGGCGACCGCGATGTGCTGCGCGCCGGGGCCGTCGTAGAACTCGAGGAACTCGTCGATCTGCGACTTGCGGCGGCCCTCGGCCGGCTCGTTGAGCGGGAACTTGACGCGGCCGTGGCCGTCGGCGACGACCTTCGACATCAGCGCCGAGTACTCGGTCGAGATGTCGGCGTCGCTGAAGCGCTGCAGCTCGCGCATCCCGAAGACGTCCTCGTAGTACTTGACCCAGCGGTCCATCGCGCCGAGCTCGACGTTGCCGACGATGTGGTCGATGCCGAGCAGGCCGGCGTCGCCGAGCGCCGGCGCGAGCGAGCGCGCCGCGTAGCCGGGCAGGAACGGCCCGTCGTAGCCGCCGCGCTCGACGAACGTGTGCAGCGTCTCGCCGTAGGTCTCGATCGTCGCCAGCTTGACCGTGCCGTGCTCGTCGGCGAGCTCGTGCGGCTCGCGCACGCCCTCGGCGCCGCGCGCGACCGCCTCCGCGTAGGCGTGCGCCGCGTCCGGCACGCCGAGCGCGATCACCTTGACGCCGTCGCCGTGGCGCGCGACGTGGCGGCCGACCTCGCTGTCGGGCGCCAGCGCGCCGGTCAGCACGACGCGGATCCGGCCCTGCTCGAGCACGTGCGACGCGCGATCGCGCAGGCCGGTCTCCAAGCCCGCGTAGGCGACCTCGGTGAAGCCCAGCGCGTGCGTCCAGTAGTGCGCCGCCTGCAGGGCGTTGCCCACGTACAGCTCGACGTGGTCGACGCCATGCAGCGGCATGAAGTCCTTGGTCGCGTCCGGCGCGACGATCGGCTGCGTGCTCATGCACTGAATGCTTGCGCTGTCGCGGGGCGTCGACAATGGCGATCCGTTGCTTGGCGCGCCATACTCGCCCGGCCGATGGACGAGATCGACCGCCAGATCGTTGCGCTGCTGCGCCAGGACGCGCGCCGCTCGTTCCAGAGCATCGGCCTGCGCGTCGCGCTGTCGGCGCCGGCGGTCAAGCGGCGCGTCGACCGGCTCGAGGCCGACGGCGTGATCCGCGGCTACGCGGCGCGCGTCGACCCCGGCCGCTACGGCTGGCCGACGCTGGCGCACGTCGAGCTCTACTGCGTCGGGCGAATGGCCGCGGCCGAGGTGCGCGAGGCCGCCGAGCGCCACCCGGAGGTCGAGGCGGCCTACACGGTCGCCGGCGAGGCCAGCGCGATCCTGCACGTCCGCGCGCGCGACACCGCGCACCTGGAGGCGACGCTCGAGCGGATCCGCGACCACCCGGGCATCACGCGGACGCAGACGCAGATCGTGCTCTCGACGCTGTTCGAGCGGCCATTCGAAGCCTGACTTGTGGCTTGGCTACAAAAGGTGGCGCGGCGGGCCGGGTGCAAACGCCAAGACGCCGCCGCCGATTGCGCGTAGCGTGCATGCCCATGACCGCTCTCGAGCGCCGCGTGAACATGACCGCCGTGCTGCTGCCGTTCGTCGTCGTCGCCGTGGCGATCCCGCTGCTCTGGGGTCATCTGCTCGGCTGGTCGGACGTCGTCGCCTTCGTCGTGATGTACCTGATCAGCGGCTTCGGCGTGACCGTCGGCTTCCATCGGATGCTCACGCATCGCGCCTTCCAGACGCACCGCGCGACCCGCTACGCGTTCGCCGTCTTCGGCTCGCTGGCGGTCCAGGGGCCGGTGATCGACTGGGTCGCCGACCACCGCAAGCACCACGCCCACACCGACCAGGAGGGTGACCCCCACTCGCCGCACGTGGGCCACGGCGCCGGTGTGTCCGGTGCCCTGCGCGGGCTCTGGCATGCGCACGTCGGCTGGTTGTGGCGCACCCACGGGGAAGCGCGGTCGTCCAAGTACGCGCCCGACCTCTGCGAGGACGCTGGGATGCGCTTCATCAATCGGCGCTTCCCGCTCATCGTGCTGGTCTCGCTGGGGCTGCCGGCGCTGATCGGCTTCGCGCTCAGCGGCACCGGCAAGGGCGCGCTGACAGGCCTGATCTGGGGCGGCTTCGCGCGCATCTTCCTGCAGCACCACATCACCTGGAGCGTCAATTCCGTCTGCCATTTCTTCGGCAAGCGGCGCTTCGACGTCGACGACCACTCGACGAACGTCTTCTGGCTCGCGCTGCCCTCGCTCGGCGAGTCCTGGCACCACAACCACCACGCCTTCCCGCGCTCGGCGGCGCACGGGCTGCGCTGGTACGAGCCCGATCCGTCACGCCTGGTGATCGCGGCGATGCGCCGAGTCGGGCTCGCCTGGGACCTCGTGACGATCACGCCGGAGCGTCAGACGCAGAAGCTGTCGGCGCAGGCGCGCAAGAAGCGCAATAAGGTGGCCGAGCCCGTCTAAAGAGGACTCAGAGAAGGGCCCTGGCGGGTGTGCGCTCACATCCTGTAGGAGGGCTACATGAGAGTTCGAGCCTGGCACTCCGCGATTGCCGCGAGTGCAGCGCTTGCGCTGGTCGTCGCCGGCTGTGGGGGGACGAGCAACGGCAGCTCCGGCTCCGGTTCCGGCGGCGCCGGCACCGCGACGCCGACCAGCACCCAGACCGGCTCGGCGCCGTCCGGCGGCAAGCGCGGTGGCACGCTGACGGTGCTCTACAACGGCGACGTCGACAACATCGACCCGCGCCAGACCTACTACCAGTACGGCAACCTCGTCGCCTACGCCACCCAGCGGCCGCTGTACTCGTACAAGCCCGACAACGCGAAGACGCCCGTGCCCGACCTCGCGTCCGGGCCGCCCGTGATCTCCGACGGCGGCAAGACCGTCACCGTGCACATCCGCTCCGGTGTCGGTGTCAAGTTCTCACCGCCGTATAACAAAGTCGTCACCTCACATGACGTCGCCTACGCGCTACAGAGCGCGTTCACCAAGAACGTGCCGGGGCCGTACGTCGGCGCCTACATGGGCGACCTGGTCGGCCTGAAGGCCTTCCAGGACGGCAAGGCCAAGAGCATCGCCGGCATCCAGACGCCGGACGACAGCACGATCGTCTTCAAGCTCTCGCGCCCGCGCGGCGCGATCGTCGCCGGCATGCTCAGCATGCCCGCCTCGGCGCCGGTGCCCGAGGCCTACGCGGCGCCGCACGACGCCAAGAGCCCGAGCGACTACGGCATGTACCAGCTTGCGACCGGCCCGTACATGATCCAGAACAACGCCGCCGGCAAGGCGATCGGCTACAAGCCGGGCCAGTCGATCACGCTCGTGCGCAACCCCAACTGGGATCCGAAGACCGACTACAAGCCGGCCTACCTGGACAAGATCGTGATCCAGGAGGGCGTCGACCCGACGGTCGGCAGCCAGCAGATCCTCTCCGGCCAGAGCATGGTCTCCGGCGACTTCCAGCTGCCGGCGCAGATCCTCGCCAGCGTCTCGCAGAACGCCGCCGAGAAGCCGCAGCTGGTCGTCACGCCGCCGACCGGCCGCTACCGCTACATCGCGCTGAACACGCGCGTGAAGCCGTTCGACAACGTCAACGTGCGCCGCGCGATCGTCGCGGCGTTCGACCGCAACGCGCTGCGCCAGGCCTTCGGCGGCCCGATCACGGGCCAGATCCCGACGCACTACATCCCGCCGGGGCAGCCGGGCTTCGAGCAGGCCGGCGGCGCCAAGGGGCCGGGCTTCGACTTCATGGACCACCCGGCCGGCGACATGGCGCTGGCCCAGTCCTACATGAAGAAGGCCGGCTACCCGAGCGGCAAGTACACGGGCGGCGGCACCTTCACCGCGATCGCCGACAGCGCGACGCAGCAGAAGAACGTCGCGCAGGTCGCCCAGCAGCAGTTCGCCAAGCTCGGCTTCAACGTCAAGACGCGCTACGTCGTGCGCTCGACGATGTACACGAAGTACTGCCAGGTGCCCAACAGCGAGCCGAGCATCTGCCCGAGCGTCGGCTGGCTGAAGGACTTCGCGGACCCGGAGACGCTGCTGAACCCGGTGTTCAACGGCAAGAACATCCTGCCGGTCGCGAACTCCAACTTCTCGCTGCTGAACGACCCGACGCTCAACGCGGCGATGGACAAGGCCGAGGTCATCAACGACGCCGCCGGCCGCGCTCAGGCCTGGGGCGCGATCGACAAGCAGATCACCGGCGTCGCGCCGGGCATCCCGTGGCTCTGGGACACCCAGCCGATGCTCGAGTCCAAGAACGTCAACGGCGTCGTCAACGTCGCCAACGCGTCCTGGGACCTGATGTTCACCTCGCTCAAGTAAGCGCGATCACGTCACCGAGCGCTCGGATCGAGCGCTCGGTGATCGGGCCGGCGACGACGATCAGCTCGTCGGCGCCGGCCTCGCCGAGCTCGCGCAGGCGCGCGGCGATCTGCGCCGGCGTGCCCTCGATCGGCGGCGCGTCGGCCAGCAGCGGGCGCTCGGCGTGCTCGCGGTCGAGCACGACGTGCGCGCAGGCGCTGCGCGTCAACGTCGCCGGGTCGCGGCCCGCCTCGCGCGCCAGCGCGCTGATCCGCTCGTTGAGCGCGGCGAAGCCCTCGGCGCTGTTGCCGAAGTCGGCGTACCAGGTGTTCCAGGCGTCGACGTGCGGCAGCGTCGCGGCCAGCATGCGCGGCCCGTTGGAGCCGACCATCAGCGGCGTGCGGCGCGCCGGCCGCGGCAGCAGCACGGCGTCCTCGGCGCTGAAGTAGCGGCCCGCGAAGCTCACGCGCTCGCCGGCGAGCAGGCCGCGGACGATCGCGAAGGCCTCCTCGAAGCGCGCGACGCGGCGCTCGCGCTCGAGCCCGAAGGCGCGGAACTCGCGCAGGTTCCAGCCCGAGCCGAGCCCGAGCACGAAGCGGCCGCCGCTGACCTCGTCGATCGTCGACGCCATCTTCGCCAGCAGCCCCGGCGGGTGGAAGCCGGCGCAGGCGACGAGCGGCCCGAGCGTGACGCGCTCGGTCACGGCCGCGAGCGCCGACAGCAGCGTCCAGGCCTCCCACGGCCCGCGCTCGGGCGCCGGCTGCGGCTTGTCGTCGTAGAGCAGGTGGTCGCCGAGCCAGATCGAGTCGAAGCCCGACGCCTCCGCGGCCCGCGCCATCGACAGGTACTCCGGCCAGCGCACGTCGCGCTCGACCTCGGGCAGCTGGATGCCGATCTTCACCGGCGCGACTCTACGCGGATCACGAGCGCGACCGACAGCACGACGATCGCCGAGCCGGCCAGCATCTGCGCGGAGATCGACTCGCCCTGCAGCAGCCAGCCGAGCGCGATCGCGATCACCGGGTTCACGTAGGCGTAGGTCGAGACCTTCGAGATCGGCGCGTTCTGCAGCAGCCAGGCGTAGGCGGTGAAGGCCAGCAGCGAGCCGAACGTGATCAGGTAGGCGAGCCCGAGCAGCGACTTCAGCGACCAGGCGGCGGGGTGGACGTCGCCGCCCTCGCCGGCGATCAGCCCGGCGAGCACGCAGACGAGCCCGCCGAGCAGGCTCTGCCAGCCGGTCGAGGCGAGCGGGTTGCGCGGCAGGTCGATGCGCGGTGACATGAACGAGCCGACGGCCCACAGCGCCGCCGCGGCGACGCAGGCCAGCGGCGCGAGGATGCTCTCGCCGCTCTCCGGCTTGACGACGAGCGCGACGCCGGCGAAGCCGACCAGCACGGCGGCCAGGCTCGCCAGCGGGATCCGGTCGCCGCTGACGCGCCGCAGGATGATCACCCAGAGCGGGATCGAGGCGACCAGCAGCGCGGCCAGCCCGGACGGCACCGTCTGCTCGGCGACGCTGATGATCGCGTTCGCGCCGGGCAGCGCGACGCCGATGCCGGCGCAGGCCAGCAGCTGCCGCCGCGTCGGCCGCACGACCTGCAGCCCGTGGCGGATCGCGACGATCGGCAGCACGATCAGCCCGACCAGCAGGAAGCGGACGCCGGCCGCCAGCAGCGGCGGCAGCGTCTCAACCATGAAGGAGATCGCCAGGTAGGTCGATCCCCAGACGACGTAGACGATCCAGAGGTTCGTCCAGACCTGCCAGCCCGGTGCCTCCGCCCGCTCCTCGAGCGGGCGGACGGCGTCGGTCGCCGTCATGCGGCGCGCAGCCCCCGCGCGCGGACGTCGAGCAGCTCGACGACCGCGGCCGTGGGACGGAACGGATCGGCGATGCGCTCGCCGGTGTCGAGCGAGAGCGCGGCGACGACCTGCTCGTCGGCCTCGGCGACCAGCAGCGAGCCGGCCGGTACGAGCGCCGAGTCGAGCTCGGCCAGGCGCTTGAGGTCGCGGGCATCGCTGCCGCGGGCGGCGCGGATCATGACGGTGGGGGAGAGCGCGAAGGGGTCGAGCATGGGAACCGCTCCAGAGCCAGGGGGAGGGAGCGCGCCAAGGGCGCAGCTCTGATGGTGGCGCCTGCGCGGCATCAGTGCAAATGACCTTTTCGTCGATGTCCTATAAGCTCGGCTGATGCTCGACGTGCGCCGCATGCGCATCCTCCGCGAGGTCGCCGTGCGCGGCTCCTTCTCGGCCGCCGCGGAGGCGCTCTCCTTCACGCAGTCGGCCGTCTCGCAGCAGATCGCCGCGCTCGAGCGCGAGACCGGCACGACGCTGGTGCAGCGCAACGCGCGCGGTGTGCGGCTGACCGAGGCCGGCGAGGCGCTAGTCCGCCACACGGACGCGATCCTCGTGCGCCTGGCCGAGGCGGAGGCCGAGCTGGAGGCGATCGCCGGCCTGCGCGGCGGGCGCCTGCGCCTGGCCGCCTTCGAGTCCGCCGCGGCGACGCTGATGCCGCTCGCGATCGCCGCCTTCAGCCAGCGCCACCCGGCCGTCGAGCTGTCGATGATCATGGCCGAGGCCGAGGACTCGACGCCGCTGCTCAAGAGCGGCGAGCTGGACCTGCTGCTGGGCTTCGACTCGCGCGTGCGCGACGACGTCGACGGCGTCGTGCGCATGCCGCTGCTGAGCGACCCGATGCTGCTGGTGCTGCCGGCCGACCACCCGCTCGCGCACAAGCGCAACCTGCGCCTGGCCGACCTCGCCGAGGACCCGTGGGTCGCCGGCACCGACGCCTGCGAGTGCAACCGGCTGATCCGCCACGCCTGCACGATCGCCGGCTTCGAGCCGCGGATCGCCTTCCAGACCGACGACTACACGGCGATGCAGGGCTTCGTCGCCGCCGGCGTCGGCGTCTCGCTGATCGCCGAGCTGGGGCTCACGAGCATCCGCGACGACATCGTCGTGCGCTCGCTCGGGCGCGAGATGCCGGTGCGCGAGATCTACGCCGGCACGCTCGCCGGCTCCTACACGACGCCGGCCACGCAGGCGATGCTCGAGATCCTCACCGGCATCGCCGGCGGCTACGAGCGGCGCCGGCCGCCGCTGCAGTTGGTGGGCGGTGCCTGAGAGCGCTCAGTCCGTCCGCACTGGTGGCTTCCTACAGCTGATCGGAGACGCGTCTGAGCGCCGGCCCTAGCGTGGCGAACGCTCACAGTCTTCTGAGGGGGTTGCAGATGGGTAGGGTTGCCAGGGCGGCGCGATGGATCGCGCCGCTGGTCGCGTTCGCGGCGCTCAGCGCGCCGGCGCACGCACAGACGGGGATCCCCGCGACGGGAGTCGGCAGCGCCACCGTGGTGCCGCTCCAGGTCACCGGCCCGGCCTCGAACCGCTTCGACCTGGTCATCGTCGGCGACGGCTACACGGCCGACGAGCAGGACAAGTTCATGGCCCAGGTCGACAAGCAGCTGAACGTAATGTGGAGCATCGAGCCCTACAAGACGTACCGCAACTACATCAACGTCTACGCGGTCAAGGTGATCTCCGGCGAGTCCGGCGTCAGCTGCGACCCTGACCTGACCTCGCCGCGCAAGACGACGCCGCTCGGTGGCGCCTTCTGGGGCGGCTGCAGCGCCAGCAGCGTGCAGCGGCTGGTGACGGTCAACAACAGCAAGCTCAACCAGTACGCGGCGCTGGCGCCGGCCGTCAGCCAGCGGCTGGCGATCGTCAACAGCGACACCTACGGCGGCTCCGGCGGCGCGGCCGCGACGGCGACCGGCGGCAACTCGATGTCGGCGCTGATCGCGCCGCACGAGCTCGGCCACTCGCTCGGCGGCCTGCAGGACGAGTACGACTACTACACGCGCGGCGTGATCGGCGGCTGCTACCCGTCCAACCTGGGCGAGCCGAATTCCGTGCACCACACGCTGCTGACCGACGAGCAGATGGTCAGCCAGCAGAAGAAGTGGTGGCGCTGGCTCGGCGAGCCGAGCGAGGCCGGCGGCCTGATCGACCGCTACGAGGGCGGCATGTACTACTCGTGCGGCATCTGGCGGCCGAGCGCGCACTCGATCATGAAGACGCTCGGCTACTACTACGACCAGGTCAGCCGCGAGGTGATGACGCAGAAGATCTCCGGCAAGGTCAAGCTCGTCGACGCCTCGACGCCGACGACCGCGCCGGTCGGCGACAGCGACGTGCTCTGGCTCGAGACGCAGCATCCGGTCGACCACGAGCTCGACGTCACCTGGACCGTCGACGGCACCACCGTGCCGAACACCGACAACGCCCGCAACCTCGACCTCGGCGCGCTGCAGCTGGCGGCCGGCACGCACACGGTCACCGCGACGGTCGTCGACCCGACGACGTTCGTGCGCGACCCGGCGATCCGCACCAGCGCCGCGCTGACGCAGACGCTGAGCTGGCAGGTCAAGGACGCGGCCAACGCGTCCAACGGCGTCGCGCCGGGGATCGTCAGCGCGACCCAGAGCGAGCGCGCGGTCGGCCGCGACGACGTCATCGCGGTCGAGACGACGCACCCCAACGACAGCGTCCCGACGGTCGCCTGGACGCTCGACGGCGCGCCGGTCGCGGCGCCGACGCACAGCCGCAACCTCGACCTCGCCACGGTGCCGATGCAGGCCGGCGTCGACCACACGCTGAAGGCGACGGTCGGCGCGGACTCGCGCAGCTGGACCGTCGACGCGACCGACGCGACGACGACCTACCAGCTCTCGACGCCGGCCGCGACGGTCAGCCAGCCGGGCGCCGCGGTGCCGGCGTACGTGATGTCGGGCCCGTTCACGATGAAGCTGACGGCGACCGACGACCAGCCCGGCTACGTCGTGCCGGAGTTCCGCGTCGACGGCGACGGCTGGCAGAACTACTACGGCTGGCCGACCGACGCCAACGCGCCGTTCCAGTTCTCGAGCAGCGGCACGACGATCGACTCGCTCGTCTACGGCAAGCTGGCCTACGGCACGCACGTGATCGAGTACCGCGCGATCGACGCCGCCGGCAACGTCGCCCAGGCCAAGCGCTTCATCGTCGACTCCATCGACCCTGACGCGAGCAAGGTCGGGACCGTCGGCGGCACGGTCGCGCCGACGCTGTCGCTCTCGCTCGGCAGCGTGCCGGCGAGCTTCGGCAGCTTCACGCCGGGCCGCCAGCAGGACTACACGGCCGCGGTCGCGGCGACCGTCGTCTCGACGGCCGGCGACGCGGCGCTGGCGGTCAGCGACCCGTCGACGACCGCCACGGGCCACCTCGTCAACGGGCTCTTCTCGCTGCAGCAGCCGCTGCAGGTGCAGGCGAGCAGCCCGCTCGGCGTCGGCGGCGCCTACGCCGCGGTCGGCGGCACGGTGCTGACGTACTCGACGCCGGCGACCGCCGACCCGGTCACGATCGCGTTCAAGCAGACGATCGGCGCCGACGAGCCGCTGCGCACGGGCAGCTACGCGAAGACGCTGACCTTCACCCTGTCGACGACGACTCCGTGAGCCCGTGCTCGTAGGCGTACACGACGGCCTGCGCGCGATCGCGGGCGCCGATCTTCGCGAAGATGTGGTTGACGTGGCTCTTGACCGTTGCCGCGCTGACCACCAGGCGCTGCGCGATCTCCGCGTTCGTCAGTCCGCCGGCGATCAGGCACAGGACCTCGGCCTCGCGCGGCGTCAGGTCCGCCGGCGGCGCGGCTGAGGCCGCGCCGGCCGCCTCCGGCGCCGGGCGCTCGCCCGGCGCCGCGAGCGCGGCGACGACGACGTGCTGGACGGCCGGGTCCAGCGCCGCCTCGCCGCGCGCGACCGCCAGCACCGCGGCGCGGATCTCCTCGGCGCCGGCGTCCTTGGTCAGGTAGCCGCGCGCGCCGGCGCGCAGCGCGCCGAGCACCGACGCGTCGTCGGCGAAGGTCGTCAGCGCGATCGCGCGCGGGCGCTCGCCGCGCGCGGCCAACGTGCGGATCGCCTCGGTGCCGTCCATCCGCGGCATCTTCAAGTCGATCAGGACGACGTCGGGGTCGAGCGCGAGCGCCAGCTCGACGGCCTCCTGCCCGTCGGCGGCGGTGCCGACCAGCTCGAGGTCGTCGAGCAGCGAGAGCAGCTGCCCGAGCCCTTCGCGCACCAGCCGCTGGTCGTCGGCGAGGATGACGCGGATCACGCCGGCGCGCCCTGCTCGCTCGGCGCCGGCTGCGCCTGCGGCTCGGCCGGCAGCCAGAGCCGGACGACGAAGCCGTCGGCCGTCGGCTCGGCGCACAGACGCCCGCCGACCAGCTCGGCGCGCTCGCGCATGCCGGTCAGGCCATAGCCGCCGCCGCTGCCGGCGACGCCGCCGAACGCGGCCGCGACCGGCGCGCCCGGGCCGTGGTCGGCGACGGTCAGCGTCGTGCCGGCGCGGTCGTAGGCGAGCGTGATGTCGACGTGCGTCGCGGCGCTGTGCCTGCGGATGTTCGTCAGCGCCTCCTGGGCGGTGCGGTAGAGCGCCAGCGACGCCTCCGAGGAGAGCTGGCGCGGGGCGCCGAGCACGCGCAGCTCGCAGCTCGCCGGCGACTGCTCGGCGAAGGCGTCGGCGAGATCCTGCAGCCGCTCGGGGCCGGGCAGCGCCTCGCCGCGCAGCGCCGCGATCGCCTGGCGCGCCTCCGCCAGGCCGCCGGCGGCGAGCTTGTGCGCGCGCTCGAGGCCGGCGACGACCTCCGCGTCGGCGCCGTGGCTGCGCGCCAGCAGGCGCGTGCCCTCCAGCTGCAGCGCCAGCGCCGAGAGCGAGTGCGCGAGCACGTCGTGCAGCTCGCGCGCGACGCGGCCGCGCTCGTTCAGCGCCGCCGCGCGGGCGTTCGCCTCGCGCGACTCCCGCAGCTCCTCGACCAGCGTCTCGGCGCGGTTCGTGCGGTCGGCGAGCTGGCGGATCAGCCGCGTGATCATGAACCAGGGGACGACCGAGAAGAGCAGCCCGGCGGCGCTCATCCCCGGGTGGTCGGCGCCGGTCGCGATGATCGTCAGCTGCGCCGCGACCGTGCCGCCGGCGACGACCAGCGCCGGCAGCGCGGCGACGCGCATGCCGGCGATCACGACGACGACGTAGACGCCCGCGTAGCCGGCGCTGTCCGGCTGCACCCAGGTCAGCACGCTGCTGGCGGCGCCGAGCAGCGCCAGCCCGAGCAGCCGATCGCCGGGCGCCAGCTCCCGCCGCCGCGCGCAGAGCGCGAGGCCGGCGACGAACGCGACCACCGAGAGGCTGACGTCGAGCCCCTTGCCGGTCAGGCCCGGCTCGGGCGAGGTCGTCAGCACCGACGCGAGGATCAGCGCGATCGCCGCGGCCGAGAAGATCCGCAGCGAGCGCGGCGGCCCGTGCAGGCCTGGGGGCGGCTGGTCGGCGATGTCGAAGCGCAGCGTCACCTGCCTGCAACGGTAGGACGCCGGCGGCGATCCGTCATCGGCGACAGGGCCGAGGCGTCCCCACCCACGGGTGTAGACGCAGGATCGGCCCGCGCGCCGATGACGCGCGGCGGCCGGCTCGGCATGCTCTCGGCCATGATCACGAACTCGCTCGATGTCGCGGTGTCCGAGCGATCCGCTCGTCTCGCCGGCGCGGCCGCCGAGCCCGCCGTCCAGGCGCGCGGACTGCGCAAGGCCTACGGCGAGGTGCAGGCGCTCGACGGCCTCGACCTGACCGTGCAGCGCGGCGAGGTGCTCGCCGTGCTCGGACCGAACGGCGCCGGCAAGACGACGCTCGTCGAGATCCTCGAGGGCCACCGCGTCGCCGACGCGGGCGAGGTCACGGTGCTCGGCCACGACCCCGCCAAGCGCGAGCGCGCGTTCCTGAACGGCATCGGCATCGTCCTGCAGGAGGGCGGGCTGGACGCGACGATCACCGTCCGCGAGGCGGTCGAGCTCTACAGCGCCGCCTACACGCATCCGCGCCCCGCCGACGAGGTGCTCGACCTGGTCGGGCTGCTCGATCGCGGCGACCAGCGCGCGAAGACGCTGTCCGGCGGCCAGCGCCGCCGGCTCGACCTCGCGCTCGGGATCGCCGGCGACCCGGAGCTGATCTTCCTCGACGAGCCGACGACGGGCTTCGACCCCGCCGCCCGCCGCCACTCCTGGGAGCTGATCGACGGGCTGCGCGCGCTCGGCAAGACGATCCTGCTGACGACGCACTACATGGACGAGGCGCAGCAGCTTGCCGATCGCGTCGTCGTCGTCGCCAACGGCCGCGTGATCGCCGAGGGCACGCCCGACTCGCTCGGCCGCGACAACCGCTACGTCGTCTCCTTCCGCCTGCCCGCCTACCACGAGTCGCTGCCGCTGCCGGAGGGCGCGAGCGTCGAGCGCGAGCTGGCCTCCTTCACGACGACGGCGCCGACGCGCGAGCTGGCGCCGATCCTCGCCTGGGCGACCGAGCGCGGCATGGAGCTCGAGGGCCTGAGCGTCGGCCGCCCGACGCTCGAGGACGTCTACCTGCAGCTGACGACCGAGGAGTCCCGATGACCAGCTCCGACCTCTCGCTCGCGCGCCGCTGGCTGGTCGCGCGCGTCCGCATGACGCTGCGCAACCCGCGCGCCGTCATCTTCACCTTCGCGTTCCCGATCGTGCTGCTCGTGCTCTTCAACGCGCTCAACGGCACGACGATGGTCACCTCGGCCGGCGGCAAGGTCCCGTTCACGCAGTTCTACACGCCCGCGATCGGCGTCTTCAGCCTCGTCACCGCCTGCTACACGACCGTCATCCTGGCGCTCGCGACGGCGCGCGACGAGGGGCTGTTCAAGCGCGTGCGCGGCACGCCGCTGCCGATGGGCACCTACCTCGGCACCTACCTGCTGAGCGCCGTGCTGGTCGGCCTCGCCGGCGTCGTCGCGATGTTCGTCATCTCGGTGCCGGCCTTCGGCGTCGACATCTACGCCCGCATGGTGCCGGCCGCGATCGTCACGCTGGTCTTCGGCGCCCTCTGCCTGGCGACGATCGGCGTCGCCGTCGCGAGCCTCGTCAAGACCGCCGACCAGGCGATGCCGGTGGCGCAGTTCACCTTCCTGCCGATCTCCTTCATCTCCGGCATCTGGTACCCGCTGGACGGCGCGCCGTCCTGGCTGCAGCACCTGGCGCACTTCTTCCCGCTGTACCACATCGCGCACGCCTTCGAGCGCTGCTTCGTGCCGTCCACCAGCGGCGGCGGCTGGTCGGGCAACGACCTGCTGGTGATCGCGATCTGGGGCGCGCTCGCGGGCTTCGTCGCGGTCCGCCGCTTCCGCTTCGAGACGAGCGAGGGCGCGGGCGGCCGGCGCCGGCTGGCGCTGCTGGGGTCGCGCGGCTGAGCTCCACTACCGTCAAGCTGACGATGCGCACGCCCGAGGAGCTGCTCGTCGCGCTGGCGGGCGCCGGCGCGACGTTCCGCCAGCATCAGCGCGAGGCGATCGTCGACCTGGTCGACGATCGCGCGCGCGTGCTCTGCGTGCAGCGGACGGGCTGGGGCAAGTCGGCGGTCTACTTCGTCGCGACGGCGCTGCTGCGCGAGCGCGGCGCCGGGCCGGCGCTGATCGTCTCGCCGCTGCTGGCGCTGATGCGCAACCAGATCGCGGCGGCGCGGCGGCTCGGGCTGCGCGCGCACACGATCAACTCGACCAACCGCGACAGCTGGGACGAGGTGCGCGAGCTGCTGGCCGCCGACGCCGTCGACCTGCTGCTGATCAGCCCCGAGCGGCTCAACAACGCGCGCTTCCGCGCCGACATGCTGCCGCTGTTCGCCGCGCGCGTCGGGCTGGTCGTGATCGACGAGGCGCACTGCATCTCCGACTGGGGCCACGACTTCCGGCCCGACTACCGGCGCATCGCCGAGATGCTGGCGGCGCTGCCGAGCGGCGTCGCCGTGCTCTGCACGACGGCGACGGCGAACGACCGCGTCGTCGCCGACGTGACCGAGCAGCTGCGGCTCGGCCACGCCGGCGCGCTGCGCCGCTACCGCGGCCCGCTTGGGCGCGCCTCGCTGCGGCTCGAGGTCGTCGACCTGCCGGGCCAGGCCGAGCGGCTGGCCTGGCTGGCGTCGCACGTGCCGGCGCTGCCCGGCTCGGGGATCGTCTACGCGCTGACCACGCGCGACGCCGACGTCGTCGCCGCCTTCCTGTCAGGCCACGGCGTGCCGGCGCTGGCCTACTCGGGCGAGGTCGACGCCGAGCGGCGGATCGAGGTCGAGGAGCGGCTGCTGCGCAACGAGCTGAAGGCGGTCGTCGCCACGAGCGCGCTGGGGATGGGCTACGACAAGCCCGACCTCGGCTTCGTCGTGCACTACCAGGCGCCCGGCTCGGTGATCTCGTACTACCAGCAGGTCGGCCGCGCCGGCCGCGCGATCGAGCGCGCCGACGTCGTGCTGCTGCGCGGCGCCGAGGACCGCCGGATCCAGGACTTCTTCATCGAGCAGGCGTTCCCGCCGCGCGAGCGCGTCGAGCTGGTGCTGGCGCAGCTCGAGGCCAGCGGCGGCGCGACGACGGGCGAGCTGATGGCGACCGTCAACCTCGGCCGCGGCCGGCTGGAGGCGCTGCTGAAGGTGCTCGACGTCGAGGGCGCCGTCACGCGCACGGGCAGCGGCTGGCGCGTCGTGCCGGACAGCGGCTGGCGCTACTACGGCGAGCGCTACGCGGCCGTGACGGCGCTGCGGCGGCGCGAGCAGGCGGCGATGGCGGCGTTCGGCGCCGACGGGCGCTGCCTGATGCGCGCGCTGCGCGAGGAGCTCGACGATCCCGAGGCCGCCGACTGCGGCGTCTGCTCGGTCTGCGCGGGCGCGCGCTTCGCGGCGCCGCCGGACGCCGGCCTGGTTCGCGAGGCGACGCTGCACCTGCGCTCGCGGCCGCTGCTGCTGGAGGCCAAGAAGATGGCGCCGGACGCCGAGGGGCGGATGCGCAAGCTCGGCGAGGACGTGCGCGCGCAGGAGGGCCGCGCGCTGGCGCGGCTCGGCGACGGCGGCTGGGACCCGCTCGTCCAGGAGGGCCGCCGCGCCGGCCGCTTCGCGGAGCCGCTGGTCGAGGCGGCGGTGGCCGCCGTGCGCGCCTGGGGCGCGCCGGTCGGCTGGGTCGCGGCGGTGCCGTCGGCGCGCAGCGGCGAGCTCGTGCCGGACTTCGCGGCGCGGCTGGCCGCGGCGCTGGCGCTGCCGTTCGCGCCCGTGCTGGCGCGCGCGCAGGAGCGCCCGCCGCAGCGCGAGATGGCCAACTCGGCGCAGCAGGTCGCCAACGTGCGCGGCGCCTTCAGCGTCGTCGGCGAGCCGCCGGCGGGCCTGCCGTGCCTGCTCGTCGACGACCTGCGCCACTCCGGCTGGACGCTGGCGATGCTGGCCGGCCAGCTGCTGCGGCGCGGCTCGGGGCCGGTCTACCCGTTCGCGCTCAGCACGGCGTTCTAGACGTTGATTCTCTCCAGCCTCGCCGGCGGCCCGAAGCACGGCTACGCGCTGACGAAGGACATCGAGGCGTTCGCGGCCGTCACGCTCGGTCCCGGCACGCTCTACGGCGCGCTCAGCCGGCTCGAGCGCCGCGGGCTGATCGAGGCGCTGGCGGGCGATCGCCGCCGCCGCCCGTATGCGCTGACCGACGCCGGCGCCGAGCTCCTGCGCGAGCGGCTGGCGGTGCAGCGCCGCGTCGTCGACGTCGGGCTGGGGCGGCTCGCGGCGGGCGTGGGCGTGGGCGTGGTGCCGGCATGACGCCGCGCGAGCCCGGCGGCCCGCTCCTGCGTCTGCTGGCGGCGCGCGGTCGCGCCGGCGAGTCGCGCGCCCGGCGCGCGGCGCGGGTCGTCGCCGCGCTGCTGGCCGGCGTCGTCTTCTGGACGGTCGGCTGGCCGCTCTACCTGCTCTGGCTGCCGATCCGGCACCTGCGCCGGCCGCGCGCGGAGCGTCGCCGGCTGCGCGTCGCGCGGCTCGAGCGCTGGTACCCGCGCGGCTGGCGCGAGCGCTACGGGATCGAGCTGCGGGCGCTGCTGGAGGACTCGCTCGCGGACGGCCGCGGCGGCCTGCGTATGAGCCTGGACGTCGCCCGCGCGGGGCTGCGCGAGCGCGCCGCCGAGCCCGGGGCCGGGCGCGGCGTCCTGGTGCTCGCGCTGCTGTCGACCTGGGCGATCTTCGTCTTCCCGCCGGGCATCGTGCCGATCGTCTTCCACGTCGCCGGCGTCGACGTCCGCTCCTGGTTCCTGGCCGCCTACCTGCCCGGCGCGGCGCTGTGGCTGACGGCCGGCGCGATGATCGCCTTCGGCTGCGCGCTGCTAGCGTCCGCCTGCCGGCTCGTTCGCCGCGCCTGACCCGGTTCGCTCGCGCCGGCCCGTCGGGGAGGTTTCGCGCCGGCGCGAAATCGGTTCTAATGCTGCGCGACGGCACTATGGGGGGCAGCGTGCAGGACTTCCGGCCAGGGGCGAGCATCGCTGGCTACCGGATCGAGACGATCGAGCGCGAGGAGGCGAGCGGCGTCGTGCTGCGCGCTCGCGATCCGGCCGGCGGTCGCGTCGTCGTCCTGCACGTCGCCGCCGACCCGCCGGGCTCGGGCGCCTCGCTCGGCTTCCTCGAGCGGGCGCGGGCGCTGCAGGCGCTGCGCTGCCCGCAGCTGCTCGGCGTCGTCGACGTCCGCGTCGCCGACGGCCGCGCGCTCGCGGTGCTCGAGGCGGTGCCCGGGCGGCGGCTCGACGAGCTGCTCGGCGACGGGCCGCTGGCGCCCGTGCCGGCGGCGCGGATCGCGCGCCACGTGGCGCTCGCCGTCGCCGCGCTGGAGGCCGCCGCCGCCGAGCCGCCGCCGCTCGTCCCGGAGCGGATCTGGGTCACCTCGGTCGACGCCTGCCTGGACCCGCTCGACACGCGCGGGCTGCTCAGGCGCGGCGAGCGGCCGGCCTCCTCGGCGGCCGCGCTGGCGGCGCTGCTGAGCGCGATGGTCCCCGCCGAGACCGCGTCGCCGGCGCTGCGCGAGATCGTCAGCCGCGGTCGCGACGGCGCCTACTTCACGATCGCGCAGGTCGCGGACGCGCTGGCGACCGTCGAGTCGCGGACGGCGCAGCGCGCGCGGCTGCGTCGCTGCGCTGCGCTCGCCGTCGTCGCGCTGGCGACGATCGCGCTCGTGGCGATCCTCGTGGTCACGCCGTAGCGGCGGGCCGCGCGGCGAGTGCGCCGGCGGTTGACGGCACGCTGACATCATGATGCCCCGGTGGAGCGTGGCCTTCAGGAGATCGTCGATGCGTTGAGCCTGCGTCTGGGGCGTCCCGTCCTGATCGACGACGCGGAGCTGCGGCCGCTCGCGTACAGCATCCAGTTCGGTGCGCTCGACGCGGTGCGGACGGCGAGCATCCTCGGCCGGCTGGCGCCGGAGACGGCGCGGATCGCGCTGTTCGACGAGGGCATCAGGACGGCGGTCGACGCCGTGCGGATCCCGGCGCACGCCGACATCGGCATGGGCGCGCGCGTCTGCGTGCCGCTGATCGCGGGCGGGCGCCGGCTCGGCTACCTGTGGCTGCTCGACGACCCGCCGGTCAGCGCCGCGGAGCTGCGGCTCGCGCACGCCGCGGCGGCCGAGGCGGCGGCGATCGTGCAGCCTGACGCCGACGCGGCGCTGCACCGGCGCCAGCACGAGCAGGAGCTGCTGACGGCGCTGCTGAGCGCCGAGCCGGGGCGCTCGGCGGGCGCGGCCGGCGAGCTCGAGCGCGAGCACTACCTGCCGCTGCGGCCGCTGCGCGTCTGGGCGGCGGCGCCGGACGGCAGCGCCGGCGAGGACTGGCACGCGGACGTGCTCGACCGCCTGCGCGCGCGGCTGCCGGCCAAGCAGGCGCTGTGCGGCGAGCTCGACGGGCACGTCGTCTGCATCGCCGGCGGGCGCGGGATGCCGGGCGACGTCGTCGGCGAGACGCTGCGCTCCGTCTCCGGCCCGCGCGTGCTGATCGGCGAGGGCGAGGCCGTCGACGTGCTGGCGGCGGCGCGCAGCTCGCACCGGCGCGCGGTCGCGGCGCTGCGCGTCGCCGCGCACGCCGCGAGCGGCAGCGCGCGCTGGGAGGAGCTCGGCATCGACCGGCTCGTCTCCTCGCTGCCCGTGCAGGCGCTGGAGGACCTGCCGGACGGGCTGCGGACGCTGCTCGCGACCGGCGACGAGGCGCTCGTGCGGACGCTCGAGGCCTACCTCGACCACGCCGGCGACGTCAAGCGCACCGCGGCGGCGCTGTCGCTGCACCGCGGCGGGCTCTACTACCGGCTGCGGCGGATCGAGGAGCTGGCCGAGGTCGACCTGCACGACGGCGAGGACCGGCTGCTCTGCCACCTGGCGCTGCGGCTCGCGCGGCTGCGCTGATGGCTCAGTCTCAGGTAGAGCGTGAGAGGTTCTGGGACGGGGCGGCGCGACCGGACCCGGCGCTCGGCGTCTTCGAGACGCTGCTCGCGCGCGGCGGCGAGGCGGTCGCGCTCGACGCGCACCTGCGCCGGCTCGCGCGCAGCGTCGGCGAGCTCTACGGCTACGAGCTGCCGCCGGGCCTGCGCGAGCGCGTGGCGCGGGCGGCGGCGCTGCGGATCGTCGCGAGCGGGGACGGGGAGGCGGCACTGCGGATCGTCGCGCTGCCGGACGGCGCCGTCGCGGTCGAGCGTGGCGCGCTGCTGCGGCGGGCGCTGCCGATCGCGCTGGCGCCGGTCGTCGTCGCCGGCGGGCTCGGCGCGCACAAGTGGCGCGACCGGCGGCTGCTCGACGCGCTGACGGCGCGCGCCGGCGGCGCGACGCCGCTGCTGCTCGACCGTGACGGCAGCGTGCTCGAGGCGGCCTGGGCGAGCGTCCTGGTCGAGCGCGCCGGCGAGCTGCTGACGCCCTGCGAGGACGGTCGCATCCTGCCCGGCACCGCGCGGCCGCCGGCGCGCCAGACGCGGCTGACGCTGGCCGACCTGCGCGGCGCCGACGCGATCCTCGTCAGCTCGTCGCTGGCCGGCGTCGTCCCGGCGACGCTGCGCGAGCGCTGACGCCGTCAGGCGCCGGAGTCCGGCGGCGACGGCGACTCCCACGGCATCAGGCCCGGCCCGCTGATCAGCCGCGCGCCGCGCCCGTGCGTGACGAAGCTGATCGCCCAGCGCAGGAACACCAGCATGCGGTTGGCGTAGCCGACGAGGTACCAGAGGTGGATCACCAGCCAGAGCGCCCAGGCGGGGAAGCCGCTGATCTTCAGCCCGCGCAGGTCGGCGACCGCGCGGGCGCGGCCGATCGTCGCCAGATTGCCCTTGTCGTGGTAGCGGAAGGCGCCCTCGAGCCCGCCCGCCAGGCGCGTGCGGACGACGCGCGCGGCGTGGCGGCCCATCTGCATCGCGACCGGCGCGACGCCGGGGAACGGCGGCTCGTCGCGGACGACGACCATGTCGCCGATCGCCAGCACCTCCGGGTGCCCCGGAACGGTCAGGTCCGGCTCGACGACGAGCCGGCCGTTGCGGTCGTTCTCGGCGCCCGCGGCGGCGCCGAGCAGGCCGGCGATCTCGGCCGCCAGCACGCCGGCCGCCCAGATGATCGTGCGCGACTCGATCCGCTGCTCGCCGCCGTCGCCGGCCGCGCTGACGACGACGCCCGTCTTGTCGAGCCCGGTCACGGAGCGGCCGAGCATCGGCGTCACGCCGAGCGACTCGAGCGCGCGCAGCGCGCGCGAGGAGAGCCGCGGCGGGAACGAGGCGAGCACGCGGTCGCCGGTCTCGACCAGCAGCACGCGCGCCTGGCCGGTGTCGATCTCGCGGAAGTCGTCGTGCGTGTCGCGCGCGATCTCGGCGATCTGCCCGGCCATCTCGACGCCCGTCGGGCCGGCGCCGACGACGACGAACGTCAGCAGCGCCGCGCGCTCCTCGGGGTCGGTCGTCAGCTCCGCCGTCTCGAAGGCGCCGAGGATCCGGCCGCGGATGTGCAGCGCGCCCTCGAGCGACTTCAGCTCGGCGGCGTCCTCCTGCCACTCCGGGTGGCCGAAGTAGTTGTACTTCGAGCCGCCGGCGACGATCAGCGTGTCGTAGGGGAGCCGCAGCTCGCCGGCCGGCGTGCGCAGCGGCAGCTCGTGCGCGGCGAGGTCGAAGCGCTCGACCTCGCCGAGCACGACGTGGACGTTGTCGTCGCCGCGGAAGATCGAGCGCAGCGGGTAGCAGATCTCGCCGGGGTTCAGGGCGCCCGTCGCGACCTGGTAGGCGAGCGGCTGGAACAGGTGGAAGTTGCGGCGATCGACGATCGTGACCTCGACGCCGTCCTGGCCCCGCAGATGGAGCGCTGCTTGCAGGCCGCCGAAGCCACCCCCGACGATCACGACTCGATGCATGCCATAGACCCTACGGAGATCGCTCGTGCGCGCGCGGCGCTCAGGCGCTGGCGACGCGCCGCGGCCGCCGCGCGAGACGGGCGCGCGGGCGCCGCTCGGCGTGCAGCTGGCGGCTGCGGCGGACGAGCAGCTCGCGCGCCTGCGTGGCCGGTCGGAAGGGGTCGCTGACGGCGCGGCCGTCGTCGAGCGAGCGCGCCGCCCAGAGCTCGCCGTCGACGCGGGCGACCAGGACGGCGCCGGTCGGCGTCGGGCTGGAGTCGAGCGCGGCCAGCCGCGCCAGCGCGGCGGCGTCGGCGCTCGTCGCGAAGCTGATGCTGATCGAGGGGATCGTCGTCTCGGGCATGGCTCCATCGTCGCCCTGAGGCGGGCGCCCGACATCGGGCGAACGCCGCCTGATTCGTCACCGCACCCCTTAGCTCCAGTCGAGACCCCTTACCATGCCGCGGACGTGGCCCGGCTCCTCGTCGCCAGCCTGCTCGCGCTCGTGCTGGCCGCGGCGGCGTTCCTGCTCCTGCGAGGCGGCGACGAGCTGCACGTGCCGCCGACGCTCGGCGCGCTGACGACGGCGATCGACCGCGAGGCGCCGCGGCTGCTGGAGCGCGAGCGGGTGCCGGGCGCCGCGGTCGCGGTCGTCTGGCACGGGCGCGTGGCCTGGTCGGCGGGCTACGGGCTGGCGCCGGACACGGTCTTCCAGGTCGCCTCGGTGTCCAAGCCGGTCAGCGCGCTCGGGATCCTGACCGTCGCCGCCCGGCGCCGGATCGACCTCGACGCCCCGATCGCCGCGTACCTGCACGACTGGACGCTGCCCGCGTCGCGCTACGACGCCCGCGGCGTCACGCTGCGGCGGCTGCTCAGCCACACCGCGGGACTGTCCGTGCCCGGCTATCCGGGCCATCCGCCCGGCCGGCCGCTGCCGAGCACGATCGCCTCGCTCGACGGCGACGCCGCCGGCGCCGGGCCGGTCCGCCTGGTCGCGCGTCCCGGCGCGCGCTTCAGCTACTCCGGCGGCGGCTTCCTCGTCGCCCAGGCGCTGGTCGAGGACGTCACGCGGCGCCCGTTCGCGGCGCTGCTGCACGACACGCTGCTGGCGCCGGTCGGCATGCGCGCCAGCAGCTACGGCGGCCATCCGACGACCAGCGGCCACGACGCCGGCGGCCGGCCGCTGCCCGACTACCGCGTCGAGCTCGCGCCCGGCGGCCTGGTGTCGACCGCGCCCGACCTGGCCCGCTTCCTCGCCGCGGTCATCGGCAACGGCCCGATCGCGCGCGCCGTCGTCGCCGAGGCGCTGCGCCCGGCGCCCGCCACCGGCGGCGACTACGGCCTCGGCTTCGAGCTCGGCAGCGACCCGCGCATGGTCTCCCACATCGGCGCCGACCGCGGCTGGCGCTCGCTGATCGCCGCCTTCCCGCAGGCGCGGCTCGGGCTCGTCGTGCTGACCAACGGCGACAACGGCGACGCCGTCGCCCAGGGGCTGCTGCACCTGCTCGTCCACTAGGCTGCGCGGCCGATGGACGGCGTCGACAGCGCGCGGGGCCGCGGTGGCTGAGCGGCGCGTCGCGATCCTGCACACCGGCGGCACGATCGGCATGCGCCCGACCGGCGAGGGCTTCGCGCCCGCGCGCGGCTTCCTCGCCAGCCAGCTCGAGGACCTGCCCGAGCTGGCGCGCGTCGCCGCCTACGAGCTGCTCGAGCACGACCCGCTGCTGGACTCGGCGAGCATCCGGCCGCACGACTGGCTGGCGATCGCGCGCGCGATCGTCGACCGCGCCGGCGAGTTCGACGGCTTCGTCGTCCTGCACGGCACCGACACGATGGCCTACACCGCCTCGGCGCTCGCCTTCATGCTGCGCGGGCTCGGCAAGCCGGTCGTCCTGACGGGCTCGCAGATCCCGCTCTGCGAGCTGCGCAGCGACGCCCGCGCGAACCTGCTGACGGCGCTGATGATCGCCGCCGCCGAGGAGCCGCTGCGCGAGGTGACGCTGTACTTCGGCGGCCGGCTGCTGCGCGGCTGCCGCGCGGTCAAGGTCAGCGTGACCGGCTTCGACGCCTTCGACTCGCCGAACTTCCCGGCGCTGGCGAGCGCCGGCATCGACATCGCGGTCGACCCGCTGGTCGCGCACCGGCTGGCCGTCGCGACCGCGCCGGTGCGGCTGCCGCGCCGGCTCGACGCCTCGGTCGGCGCGCTGCGGCTGTTCCCGGGGCTCTCCGCCGAGCTGATGCGCAACGCGCTGCGCGAGCCGCTGCAGGGGCTCGTGCTCGAGGCCTACGGCGCCGGCAACGGCCCGAGCGACGATCCCGAGCTGCTGCGCGCGGTCGCCGACGCGACGGCGCGCGGCGTCGTGATCGTCGACTGCACGCAGTGCCTGCGCGGCACCGTCGACCTCGGCGCCTACGCGACCGGCTCGGCGCTCGCGCGCGCCGGCGTGATCGGCGGCGCCGACCTGACCGTCGAGGCGGCGCTGGCGAAGCTCGTCTTCCTGCTCAGCACGCTGCGCTCGCCGGCGCACGTGCGCGACCTGATGGTCCAGAGCCTCTGCGGCGAGCTGACGCCGCGCTAGCCACGCTCGCGGTGCGATCCTCGGCGCGACGCGTGTGCGACGCTACGGCGCGTGGCAACGCCGCACGTCCCCCGCATCGAGAGCCTGCACGTTCGCAACTACCGCGCGCTGCGCGACGTCGCCCTGCGGGATCTGGAGCCGCTCACCGTCTTCCTCGGCCCGAACGGCAGCGGCAAGTCGACGCTGTTCGACGTCTTCGGCTTTCTCTCCGAGGCGCTGCATGGTGGGCTGCGCACGGCATGGGACAAGCGCGGACGCCTTCGCGAGCTTCGCAGCCGCGAGGCTGACGGCCCGATCTCGTTCGAGCTGAAGTACCGGGAGAAGCCGGACGACCCGATCATCACCTACTACCTGGAGATCGACGAGGTCGGCGGGCGTCCGATCGTCCGCAAGGAGACGCTCAAGTGGCGCCGGGGGAGCACGGGCAAGCCGTTCTACTTCCTCGACTTCGCAGAGGGCAAGGGGCAGGTGATCTCCGGTGAGCTTCCGGAGGAGAGCGACGCGCGTCGCGATGCTTCGCTCTCGTCGAGCGAGCTCCTCGCCGTGTCGACGCTCGGTCAGCTGGCCGAGAACCCACGGGTCGTCGCGCTTCGCCAGTTCATCGAAGGGTGGTACCTGTCGTATCTGTCCTCGACCGACGCGCGCGGCGTTCCCGACGCCGGCCCGATGGAGCGGCTCAGCCAGACGGGCGACAACCTGTCGAACGTCGTTCAGTACCTGAGCGAGAGCCACCCGGACCAGCTGCGACAGATCCTCGTCACGCTGAGTCGGCGAGTCCCGCGGTTGGAACAGGTGACGGCGGAGCCGCTGCCGGACGGGCGGCTGCTGCTGCGCATCAAGGACGCGCCGTTCTCCGAGCCCTTCCTCGCCCGCTTCGCCTCGGACGGGACGCTGAAGATGCTCGCTTATCTGATCCTGCTGTACGACCCGAGCCCGCTGCCGCTGCTCGGGATCGAGGAGCCCGAGAACTACCTGCATCCGCGCCTGCTCTACGGGCTCGCGGAGGAGTGCCGGAAGGTCGCGGTCGAGTCGCAGGTGTTCGTGTCCACGCACTCGCCGTTCTTCGTCGACGCGATCAAGCCGCGCGAGCTCTGGGCGCTCGAGCGGGGCGGCGACGGCTACACCACGGCCACCCGGGCGAGCGAGATGCGCGGCGTGCAGGCCTTCATCGACGAGGGCGCGCAGCTCGGCGCGCTGTGGATGGAGGGGTACCTGACGGCGGGTGACCCGTTGAAGAACGCGCGAATCCATCAGGTCACTCGCGGATAGTGCAGATCGAGTTCCTGCTCGAGGAGCCGTCGATGGAGGCGGCGCTGCTCGAACTGATCCCGAAGATCCGCCCCGACGCCGACTTCGACCTTCACCCGTTCCGGGGCAAGGGCGATCTGCTCGCGAAGCTGCCGGCCCGTCTGCGCGGGTACGTCCACTGGGGCGTCGACGACCTGCATGTCGTCGTTGTCGTCGACCGCGACGACGATGACTGCCACGAGCTCAAGCGGAAGCTGGTGGCCATCGGAGCGGACGCCGGCTGCCCGGCGCTCTTCCGCATCGCCGTCGAGGAGCTCGAGTCCTGGTTCCTCGGGGACGTTCCCGCACTGCGCGGAGCCTTCCCGCGGGTGCCGGCGGCATTGGCGAGGCGCAGCGCCTTTCGCGATCCGGATGCCGTCCGAGGAGGTACCTGGGAGGCATTGGAACGGGTGCTGCAACGAGCCGGCTACTACGCCACCGGCATGCCGAAGGTCGAAGTGGCGACGCGGGTGGCGGAGCAGATGGACCCCGAGGCGAACCGGTCGGCCTCCTTCCGCGCCTTTCGGGACGGCGTTCGGGCGCTTAGCTGAGCGGGGAGCCGTCCACGGCGACCGGCGCGACCTCGACGCGGTTGTCGTGGAAGACGGCGCCGCGCGCGATGTCGCTGTCGCGCTCGGCGGTCGTCGCGTTCGCGTTGGCGCGGCCGCGCAGGTGCTTGAGCCAGTGGCCCTTGGTCGTCGCGGCGACGCCCGGGCGGACGCGCTCGGAGATCTCAAGGCGCGCGCGGAACTCGCCGCGGGCGTTGAAGACGCGCACCGGGTCGCCGTCGGCCAGCGCGCGCCGCGGCGTCGTCCGGGTGCAGCTCGAGCCGCGGCTCGCCGGCCTGCGCGCGCAGCCGCGGATGGTTGGCGAAGGTCGTGTTCAGCGTCCAGTGCGAGGCCGGCGCCAGCAGCGCCAGCGGGTGCTCGCGGTCCGGCGTCGCCGCCTCGGCCGGCGGCGTGTAGCCGGGCAGCGCGTCGATGCCGGCGGCGACGGCGCGCGCGGAGCGGAACTCGAGCCTCCCGGACGGCGTCGGGAAGCCGTCGGCGAAGCGCAGCAGCGGCTGCGGGTAGCTGAGCCGCACCCAGCCCTCTGCGACCAGCCGCTCGTAGCTGATGCCGTCCAGCGACGGGTGGCCGGAGCCGAGCAGCGTGCGCGCGAGCTGCTCGTCGGAGTCCTGCAGCGCCGGCTCGTCGAAGCCCATCCGCGCCGCCAGCCGGCGGAAGATCTCGGTCGTCGACAGGCACTCGCCGGGCGGCTCGACGGCCGGCAGGTTCAGGTGCAGGTAGAGGTGCCCGTAGCCGTCGTGCAGGTCCAGGTGCTCGGTCTGCATCGTCCCCGGCAGCACGACGTCGGCGTAGTCGACGGTGTCGGTCGGGAAGTGCTCGAGCACGACGGTGAAGAGGTCGTCGCGCAGCAGCCCGCGGCGCACGCGCGCCGAGTCCGGGTTGCTGGCGACCGGGTTGGCGCCGTAGACGACGAGCGCCTTGACCGGCGGGTCGTCGAGCTCGGCCAGGTTGCGGCCGAGGTTCGTCATCGCCAGCGAGCGCACCGGCTGCGGGCGCAGGTCGTTGCGGTAGGCGGCCGCCAGGTCGGCGCCGAACGAGCTCGACGTCGAGTAGACGAAGCCGCCGCCGGGATGGCGCCAGTCGCCGGTCACGCCGGGGATCGTCGCCAGCGTGCGCACCGCCATGCCGCCGCCGGCGTGGCGCTGGACGCCCATCGTCGCGCGGATCGCGGTCGGCCGCGTCTGCGCGAGCCGCCGCCCGAGCGCGACGATCCGCTCTTCCTCGAGCCCGCAGATCGCGGCCACGCGCGCCGGCGGGAACGCGAGGATCCGCTCGCGGTACTCGTCCCAGCCGAGCGTGCGCTCGCGCAGGAACTCGCGGTCCTCGGCGCCGAGCGAGACGACGACGTGCAGCAGCCCGAGCGCGAGCGCCGCGTCGGTGCCCGGCAGCGGCGCCAGGTGCTCGTCGACGCGCTCCGCGGTGCGCGTGCGCAGCGGGTCGATCGCGACGACGTGCGCGCCGTTGCGCCGCGCCGCGGCGATGAAGCGCCAGGCGTGGTGGCCGCTCGTCAGCGGGTTCGTGCCCCAGAGCAGGATCAGCTTCGAGAGCGCGAACGTCTCCGGGTCCATGCCGGCGTTGGTGCCGTTCGTCAGCCGCACGCCGAGCGTGCCGGCGGCCGAGCAGAGCGTCATGTCGTGCTCGGAGGCGCCGAGCACGTTCCAGAGCCGCTGGCCGGCGCGGCCCTCGAGCCCCTGCACGTAGCCGAGCGAGCCGGTGCCCTGGAAGGGCCAGATCGCCTCGCCGCCGTGCGCGTCGCGGATCGCCAGCAGCCGCTCGGCGATCTCGTCGAGCGCCGCGTCCCAGGAGATCCGCTCGAAGCGGCCCTCGCCCTTGCGCCCGATGCGGCGCAGCGGATGCAGCAGCCGGTCCGGCGCCCGCGTGTGCTCGAGGTAGTGGTTGACCTTCGCGCACAGCGCGCCGCGCGTGAACGGGTGCTCGCGCGCGCCGCGCAGTCGGACGGCGCGGCCGGCGTCGTCGACGCTGACGACCCAGCTGCAGCCGTCGGGGCAGTCGAGTGGGCAGGCGCCGCGGACGTCGCGCATCGACGCAGTATGAATAGGGAATGGCTTTCGATCCCTCCGGACTGACGGCGTACGTCAACGGCGAGTACGTCGCCGCGAGCGAGGCGCGCGTCTCGATCTTCGACCACGGCCTGATGTACGGCGACGGCGTGTTCGAGGGCATGCGGCTGTTCGACGGCGGCCTCTTCCGGCCGCACGACCACCTCGCGCGGCTCGCGCGCTCGGCGCGCACGGTCGGGCTCGTGCCGCCGCTCGCGGGCGACCAGCTGCTGGCGGTGATCGGCGAGGTCGTGCGCCGCAGCGGGCTGCGCGACGCGCACATCCGCCCGATCGTCACGCGCGGCTTCGGCGGCCCCGGAATCGACCCGCGCGGCTGCGCGGCGCCGTCGCTGATCGTCTCGGCCTATCCGTTCCCGCCGTTCCTCGGCAGCGACCCGGTGAAGCTGATCGTCAGCCCGATCGTGCGCAAGGCGCCGCGCAGCCTCGGCGCCCACGTCAAGGCGCTCAACTACCTCGACGGGATCGTCGCCAAGCAGGGCGCGGCGGCGGCCGGCGCCGGCGACGCGATCATGCTCGACGGAACCGGTGCGGTCGCCGAGTGCACGGGCGCGAACCTGTTCGTGATCCGCGACGGGACGCTGCTGACGCCGACGACGCGCGCGGCGCTGCCCGGGATCACGCGCCGCACGGTGCTGGAGATCGCGGCGCAGGAGGGGATCCCGGCGAGCGAGACGGAGATCTGGCCGATGGACCTCTACGGCGCCGAGGGTGCGTTCGTCTGCGGCTCGGGCGCCGGCATCGTGCCGGTCGGCGAGGTCGACGGGCACCCGCTCGAGCAGCCCGAGCACCCGCTGACGCAGCGGATCGTGGCCAGCTACCGGGACTGGACGCGACTGCCGCGGCTGCGCGTAGAGGTCTCATAGCCAGTCCATTACGCCGGATTTTCGTCTTTCACGCATCTGCGCGGAAGCACGGACGCTTTGGCCCCGTTCGTAAGTGTGGGTCAAGTCCGAGGAGAAGGGAATCCGCACATGTCTCGCAGGCGCCCGTCCCGCGGCGCGCGCGCCGTGCGGCGGTATCAACTGGCCGCCGCCGCAGGCGCGGCGGCCGTCCTGTTGGTGCCGGCCGCCGCGCACGCCGCCGACGTCTCCGGCACCGTGTTCCGCGACTACAACAGCAACGGGGCGATCGATCCCGGCTCGTCCGGCACGGCCAAGGACACCGGCTTGGCCGGGATCACCGTCAACGCCTACGACGGCTCTGGCGCGCTTGCCGGCAGCGCTGTTACCTCCGCGAGCGGTGCGTACACGCTCGCGCTGCCGAGCGGCGACTACCGCGTCGAGGTCGAGTTCAGCTCGCCGCCGTGGTTCCCCTCGCGCAACGACTCCACCGCCGGCGACAGCGGCACGACGCCGGTCAGCGGCAGCACGCTCGGCTCCGACGACCGCTTCGTCGACGCCTCCAGCGCGCGTACGAACGTCGACTTCGGCCTGCAGCTGCCTGACGAGTTCTCGGTCAACGATCCGAAGCTCTACTACTCGATCAGCGCCTCCGGCCCGCCGAAGGCGGCGCCGAACGCGGCGCGCGCCGCGCTGCGCGGGATCGACTACGGGCAGGGCCCGAACGGCGGCGGCGGGACCCAGTTCAACGCCGCCTCCTCGACCGGCGGCCTGCCGCTCGCCAAGGGCGGCGTGCAGCTGGCGACCGTGCCGCAGATCGGCACGACCTACGGCCTCGGCATCGACGACGCCAGCGGCGACCTCTTCGCCGGCGCCTACTACAAGCGCTACGCGGGCCTGTTCGACACGAACGCGCTGCCCGGGCTGCAGCACCCGACTGGCGCGATCTTCCGCATCACGCAGGGCGGCGCGGTCAGCCTCTTCGCGGACCTGGACGCCGGCGCCGACGGGCATCCGTCGACGAGCCCGGGCGTCGAGTCGCTGAATCCGGGCGACTGGTACTCGGGGCCGGGCGCCGAGACCTCCTGGGTCGACGTCGGCAAGCGCGGCCTCGGCGCCGTCGCGGTCGACCCGACGAACAGCGTCGTCTGGGCCGTCAACCTCTACGACAAGACGATCGACGGCTTCAAGATCGCGGCCGGCGGCGGCGTCAGGACGACGCCCGACTACAAGGCGGCGATCCCGAGCCCGGCCGCCTGCACGCCCGCGGCCGACTGGCGCCCGTTCAGCCTCGACTTCGACCCGTCCAACGGCGCCATGTACCTCGGCGGCGTCTGCTCGGCCGAGACCACGCAGGACCGCGGTGACCTGGAGGGCGTCGTCTACCGCGTCGACGACCCGACCGGCACGCCGTCGTTCGCGCAGGTGCTCTCGTTCCCGCTCGACTACGCCCGCCAGCAGACCAACAGCGGCAGCCTCTGGCAGCCGTGGCCGACGACGGCGAGCGTCGGCGCCGGCAACACCGGCGCCGTCAGCCCGTCCGACAAGCGCCGCGGCGCGGCCAGCGACGAGTCCTATCCGCAGATCGGCAAGATCACGTTCGACCCGCAGGGCCGCATGGACATCGCGATGCGCGACCTGATGGGCGACGACTCCGGCTACAACGTGCCGGGGGAGACGACGGTGATCCTGCAGGCCGAGCTGCTCAAGGCCTGCCCGGCGGGCGGCGCCTTCGCGATCGAGCAGAACGGCTCCTGCGGCGGCGTCATGGGCGTCGGCACGGTGCCGGGCGGCAACCCGCCGTTCTTCTTCGAGCAGCGCCCGGGCTCGAACCTCGATCAGGCCGACCCGATCAGGACGATCATCCGCCAGGTCAGCCAGTACCAGGGCGGCGCCGCGCAGGTGCCGGGCTTCGGCGACGTCGCGGTGACGGCGCTCGACGTCTCCGGCGTGCGCACCGGCACCGACCACGACGCGATCCTGACCAACGGGATCCAGTGGATGAACACGTCCAGCGGCGCCTTCAAGTGGGGGCACATCGACCACACGACGCCCGACTACTCGGCCGGCGGCCCGCCGGCGGCGTTCGGCCAGAGCTTCTCGAAGGCCAACGGGCTCGGCGACCTGACCGTCTTCACGGAGTCGGCGCCGCTGCAGATCGGCAACCGCGTCTGGCTCGACGGCAACGAGGACGGCGTCCAGGACGCCGGCGAGCCGGCGCTCGGCGGCATCACCGTGCAACTGCTGGACGCCGGCGGCAGCGTCGTCGCCACGACGACGACCGCGGCCGACGGCACCTACGCCTTCGACATCGACGCCGGCAAGGCCTACACGGTCCGGATCCCGCTCGGCCAGCCGGGGCTGGCGGGCCTCGACGCGACGACGCCGAACGTCGGCGACGACCGCCGGATCGACTCCAACGGCATCGTCTCGGGCGAGAACGACGACGCGGCCGTCGCGGCGCACGGCGTCGGCCAGAACGACTACACGTTCGACTTCGGCTTCGTCGGCACGCCGCCGGTGATCACGCCGACGCCGACGCCGACCGCCACGCCGCCGCCGCCGGTCGAGACGCCCACGCCGACGCCGCCGGCCGCCACGCCGACGCCGACGCCGACGTCCGGCGGGGGCGTGCTGCCCGGCGAGGCCCAGCACGTCGCGATCACGCTGCGTAAGACGAGCAACGTCAACCGCGTCCGCGCCGGCAAGCGCGTGACCTTCAAGATTACGCTGCACAACACGTCGAAGACGCTGACGGCGCACAAGGTCATGACCTGCGACAGGCTGCCGACCGGCCTGGTCTACGTCTCCTCGAAGCCGAAGGCCAAGCTCAAGAGCGGCAGGCGCTGCTGGACCGAGGCGACGCTGAAGCCGAACGCGACGAAGGTCTACACGCTGGTCGCGCGGGCGCTGCCGAGCGCGTCCGGCCTGAAGACCAACCACGCGACGGCGTCCGGCCCGGACGTCGGTCGCCGCACGGCGACGCACAGGGTCCGCGTGCTGCGGCCCGTGCGCCGGCCCGGCGGCGTCACCGGCTGAGCCGGCCAGTCCCGAGGGGGCCGCGCTCGCGGCCCCCTCGCGCGTCGAGCGACGCGATTGATCATGGACGCGGCGGAGGATTAGTGATCCAATCACTGCATGACCGGTGGCCGCCGCCTCCACGAGCACGCGATGGGGATCCTGATCGGCGAGATCGTCGCCGGCCGGATCGCGGCCGGGACGAGCCTGCCGCGCGAGACCGACCTCGCCGAGCAGTTCCACGTCAGCCGCGGCGTCGCTCGCGAGTGCATCCGCGGCCTCGAGGAGCGCGGCCTGGTCGCCGTCAAGCACGGCCGCGGCGCCACCGTCTGCGACGAGGACGCCTGGGACATGCTGAGCCCGGACGTGCTGCGCGCCGTCTTCGAGAGCGACCGCGGCGCCGACGTGCTCGGCGAGTACCTGGAGTGCCGGCGGCTGCTGGAGATCAGCGCCGCCGGGCTCGCCGCCGAGCGCGCCTCGGCGCGCGACCTCGGCGCGCTCTCGGCCGCCTTCGAGCGGATGCGCTCGAGCGCCGAGCTGGCGTCAGTCAGCGTCGACGCCGAGGACCGCTTCCACGCGGCCGACATCGACTTCCACCACGCCGTCATCCGCGCGACCGGCAACCGTGCGCTCGGCCGCATGACCGAGCCGATCCACCGCGCGCTCGGCGCGGCGCGGCGGCCGCTCGCGCGGCCCGCGGCGCGGCGCGTCCGCGGCCTGCCCGAGCACCAGCGGATCCTGGCGGCGATCGCGGCCGGCGACGCCGCCGCGGCGCGCGAGGCGATGAGCGAGCACCTGCTGACCGTCGAGGGCTACCTGCGCGAGTACGCCGCCAGCCTGCGCGACGGCGAGCCGCAGCGGAGCGGTCGTGGCTGAGCGCGGCGAGATCCTCGTCACCTGGCCGAGCTTCGCCGCCGGCGCACGGCTCGCGGCCGCCGGGCTGCGGCCGCGGCTGGCGCCGAAGACCGGCGCGCGCACGCCGGCCGAGGTCGCCGCGCTGGCGGCCGGCGCGGTCGGCGCGATCGTCAGCACCGACCCGTTCGACGCCGCCGTCTTCGCGGCGGCGCCGGCGCTGCGCGTGATCGCCCGCGTCGGCGTCGGCACCGACTCGATCGACCTCGCGGCGGCGACCGCGGCCGGCGTCGTCGTGACGATCACGCCGGGCGCCAACAACGAGACGGCCGCCGACCACGCCGTCGCGCTGATCCTCGCGGCGCTGCGGCGGATCGTCGAGCACGACGCGTCGGTCCGCCGCGGCGAGTGGCGCCGCGGCGGCCCGCTGACGCCGTGGGACGCCCACGGCACGGTCGTCGGGCTCGTCGGCTTCGGCGCGATCGGCCGCGCGGTGGCGCGGCGGCTGCGCGGCTTCGGCGTCGAGCTGCTGGTCGCCGATCCCGCCGTCGGCGCGGTCGAGGGCGGCCGCGCGACGCCGCTCGCCGAGCTGCTCGAGCGCGCCGACGTCGTCTCGCTGCACCTGCCGCTGGACGCCGCGACCGCCGGCCTGATCGGCGCCGCCGAGCTGGCGCGGCTGCGCCCCGAGGCGATCCTCGTCAACACCTCGCGCGGGCGCCTGGTCGACGAGCCGGCGCTGATCGCCGCGCTCGCGTCGGGGCGCCTGCGCGCCGCCGCGCTCGACGTCTTCGCCGACGAGCCGGCGCTGCCGGCGGCGCTGCTGGCGCTGCCCAACGTGACGCTGACGCCGCACATCGGCGGCCTCAGCACGGATTCGATCGAGCGGATGGTCGAGCTGGCGACGGCGAGCGTGCTGGCCGCGCTCGACGGCACGCTCGACGCCGCCGTCGTCGCCAACCCCGACGTGCTGGAGGTGACCGCGTGAGCGCGACGCTGATCGCGGGCGAGTGGACCGCGGCCGGGCCGCGGCAGGAGGTGCGCTCGCCGTACTCGGGCGAGCCGGTCGGCAGCGTGCCGCTGGCCGGCGCCGCCGACGTCGAGCGCGCGCTGGCGGCGGCCGTCGCCGGCGCCGCCGTGATGCGCGCGCTGCCGGCGCACGAGCGCGCCGCCTGCCTGCGGCGCGCGGCGGACGCGATCGAGCGCGACGCCGGCGAGCTGGCCGCGATCATCACCGCCGAGCAGGGCAAGACACGCCACGACGCGGACGCCGAGGCGAGCCGGATCGCCGGCATCGTCCGCCTCTGCGCCGAGGAGGCGGGCCGGCTCGCGGGCGAGCTGCTGCCGATGGACGCGGCGCCGGTCGGCGTCGGCCGGCTCGGCTACACGCGGCCGGAGCCGGCCGGCGTCGTCGTCGCGATCACGCCGTTCAACTACCCGGCGATCCTCGTCATGCACAAGATCGGCCCGGCGCTCGCCGCCGGCAACGCCGTCGTGCTCAAGCCGGCGCTGGCGACGCCGCTGACGGCGCTGTTCCTGGTCGAGCGGCTGGCCGCGTCGGGCCTGCCGCCGCTGGCGCTGCAGTGCGTCGTCGGCCGCGGCGCCGAGCTCGGCCCGGCGCTGGTCGGCGACGCGCGCGTGCGGCGGATCTCGTTCACCGGCTCCTACGAGGCGGGCAACGCGATCGCGCGCGCCGCCGGCGCCAAGCCGTTCACCTGCGAGCTCGGCTCGAACGCGGCGACCGTCGTGCTCGACGACGCCGACCTCGAGCGCGCGGCGGCCGCGATCGTCATCTCCGGCTTCACGAACGCCGGCCAGAACTGCGTCTCGACGCAGCGCGTCGTCGTCGACCGGCGCGTGCGCGACGAGCTGGTCGAGCGCGTGCTGGCGCACGTCGACGGCCTGCGCACCGGCGATCCCGCCGACGCCGCGACGACGCTCGCGCCGCTGATCGACGAGCGCGAGGCGGCGCGCGTCGTCGCCTGGCTCGACGACGGCGGCGAGTTGCTGCGCGGCGGCGAGCGCGAGCGCGCCGTCGTCGCTCCGGCCGTCGTGCTCGACCCGCCGCGCGAGGCGCGGATCTGGCGCGAGGAGCTGTTCGGGCCGGCCGTCGCGATCCGCACCGTCGACGGCGACGACGCCGCGCTGGACGCCGCCAACGACACGCGCTTCGGGCTGGCGGCGAGCGTGCTGACCGGCTCGGTCGACCGCGCGCTGCGCTTCGCCCACGGCCTGCGCGCCGGCATGGTCAACGTCAACCCGCCGCGCGGCTCGACCTGGCGCGCCGACTTCATGCCCTGGGGCGGGATCGGCGACAGCGGCCACGGCCGCGAGGGCGTCCGCTACGCCGTGCGCGAGCTGAGCGAGCAGCGCTTCGTGATCGTCCATCCCGGGGCGGCGCGATGACGCGCGCCGGCATCGTCATCTCGCTGCCGGACGTCGTGCTCGCCGAGGCGATCGGCGGCGCCTACGACCTCGCCTGGCTCGACCTCGAGCACGGCGCGCTGGCGGCGCGCGACGTCGCGCCGCTGGCGATCGCGCTGCGCGCCGCCGGCTGCGAGACGCACGTCCGGCTCGCGAGCGTCGGCGGCGACGAGCTGGCGCGCGCGATCGACGCCGGCGCCGACGGCGTCGTCGTCCCCGGCGTCGACTCCGCGCGCGAGCTGGCGCCGCTGCTCGTGCGCTTGCACTACCCACCTGCGGGGCGTCGCGGCTACGGCCCGCGCCGGGCAGGTCGCTACGGGCGCGACGGTGGATTCCCCTCCCGACCAGCCTGCACCGTGCAGGTGGAGACCCCCGCCGCCGTCGCGTCCGTCACCGACCTCGCCACGACCGACGGCGTCGACGCGCTCGTCGTCGGCTGCGCCGACCTGGCCGTCGCGCTGCTCGAGCGCGTGACGCTCGAGAGCGCGACGCTGCGTGACGCCGTGCGCACGGTCGAGCGCGCCGCGCGCGCCGCCGGCGTCGGCTTCGGGCTCGCCGGCGGCGGCGATCCGCGCGCGCTGGCGGCGCTCGCCGAGCGCCCGCCGGACCTGCTCGTGCACTCGGTCGACGTGCGGCTCGTGGCGAGCGCCGCCGACGCCGCCGCGGCGCGCCTGCGCGCGCTCGAGGAGGAGGCGGCGTGCCGGTGACCGAGGCGCTGTTCGTCAGCCGCACGATGGCGGCGATGGAGCTGCTCGCGTTCGAGCCGCTGACGGCGTCGGAGCTGGCGAGCGCGCTGCAGGTGCACCCGCGCACGGCGCGGCGGCTGCTGGCGCGGCTCGTCGAGGACGGCTGGGTCGAGCGCAGCGACGGCCGCCGGCGCACGTTCGCGCCGACGCTGCGGCTCGTCGCGCTGGCGGCGCAGCTCGCCGACCGCACGCCGCTCGCGCGCGCCGCGGCGCCGATCGTCGCCGCGCTCTCGGGCGAGACCGGCGGCGTCGCGCACCTGGCGATCCCTAGCTACACGTCGGCGCTCTGCCTCGTCCAGAGCGCCGGCGGCGGGCGCGAGGCGCGGCCGCGGCTGCGCGAGCTGGTCCCGGCGCACGCCAGCGCCAGCGGCAAGGTGCTGCTCGCCTTCCGCGAGCCGTGGCGCGAGAGCGTGCTGCGCACGACGCTGGCGGCGAGCACCGCGCGCACCGTCGTCGACCCGGTGGCGATCCGCCGCGAGGGCGCGGCGATCCGCGAGCGCGGCTACGCGGTCGAGGAGGGCGAGTACGTCGACGGGCTGGCCGGCATCGCCGCGCCCGTGCGCATCGCCGACGACTCGGTGCCGGCCGCGCTCGGCCTCTCGCTCTGCGCTGGCGGCGACCACGACCTGGCGGCGCTCGGAGCGCTGCTGCGCCACGGCGCGCTCGAGCTCTCGCGCGCGCTCGAGGCGGTCGCATGAGCGTGCGGCTGGCCGGCGGCGCCGTCTCCTGGGGCGTCGACTTCGCCGACGCGCCGGGCAATCCGCCCTGGCAGCGCGTGCTCGACGGCGTCCGCGCGGCCGGCCTGCGCGGCGTCGAGCTCGGCCCGCTCGGCTACCTGCCCGAGCAGCCGCGGCTGCTGCGCGACGAGCTGGCGCGGCGCGAGCTGGAGCTGGTCGCCGGCTTCGTCTTCGAGCCGCTGCACGACCGCGCGCGGCTGCGCGACACGCTCGCGCTCGGCCGCCGCGTCGCCGCGCTCGTCGCGGCGCTCGGCGGCCGCGCGCTGGTGCTGATCGACCGGCCCTGCGCGGCGCGCGCGGCGACCGCCGGCGACGCCGCCCGCGCGCCGCGGCTCGACGCCGACGGCCGCCGGGCGCTGGCCGCCGCGATCGGCGCGCTGGCGGCGGTCGCCGCCGACGCCGGGCTGGTCGCGGCGCTGCATCCGCACGCCGGCTCCTACGTCGAGTTCGCCGACGAGATCGCGGCCGCCGCCGAGCTGGCGCCGCTCTGCCTGGACACCGGCCACGCCGCCTACGCCGGGCTCGACGCCGCCGCGCTCGCGAGCGAGTACGGCGACCGCGTCGCGCTCGTCCACCTGAAGGACGTCGACGCGGCCGTGCTGGCGCGCGGGCTCGGCTTCTGGGACGCGGTCGCCGCCGGCGTCTTCTGCCCGGCCGGCCGCGGCGTCGTCGACTTCGCCGCCGTCGCGCAAGCGCTCGCGCGCGCCGGCTACCGCGGCTGGGCGACGGTCGAGCAGGACCGCGCGCCGGGCGGCGGCGATCCGGTCGCCGACCTCGTCGCCGGACGCATGACCCTCGAGCAGCATGGATTCGGAGGACCCCGATGAGCCGCGACACCGTCCGCCTGACCGCCGCGCAGGCGCTCGTCCGCTACCTGGCGGCGCAGTCGAGCGAGCGCGACGGCGAGCAGCGCCGAGCGATCCCCGCGACGTTCGGCATCTTCGGCCACGGCAACGTCTGCGGGCTCGGCGAGGCGCTGGCCGCGGCGCCCGACGCGATGCCGTTCCTCGTGCCGCGCAACGAGCAGGCGATGGTCCACACGGCGCTCGGCTACGCGAAGGCGACGCGGCGGCTGGCGACGCTCGCCTGCACGGCGTCGATCGGCCCGGGCGCGACGAACCTCGTCACCGGCGCGGCGACCGCGACGACCAACCGGCTGCCGGCGCTGCTGCTGCCCGCCGACACCTTCGCCACGCGCCGCCAGGGCCGCGTGCTGCAGCAGCTCGAGCATCCGGAGTACGCCGACTGGTCGGTCAACGAGTGCCTGCGGCCGGTCAGCCGCTTCTTCGATCGCGTCGCGCGCCCCGAGCAGCTGCTGACGGCGCTGCCGGAGGCGCTGCGCGTGCTGCTCGACCCGGCCGAGACCGGCGCCGTGACGGTCGCGCTGCACCAGGACACGCAGGGCGAGGCCTACGACTTCCCGCGCGCGTTCTTCGCGCCGCGCGTCTGGCGCGTGGCGCGGCGGCCGCCGGAGCGCGAGGACGTGCGCGCCGCGGCGGCGCTGCTGCGCGGCGCGCGGCGGCCGCTGATCGTCGCCGGCGGCGGCGTCTGGCACTCGGGCGCCGAGCGGGCGCTGCAGGTGCTGGCGCAGGCGACCGCTGTGCCGGTCGCCGAGACCTCGGCGGGCAAGGGCGCCTACAGCGGCGAGCTGGCGCTCGGCGGCATCGGCGTCAACGGCACGCGCGCGGCCAACGCGGTCGCGGCGAGCGCCGACGTCGTGCTCTGCGTCGGCACGCGGCTGAGCGACTTCACGACCGGCTCGCAGTCGCTCTTCGCTGCCGAGGCGCGCTTCGTCGGCGTCAACGTCAGCGCCGCCGACGCGGCCAAGCTGGGGGCGCTGGCGCTCGTCGCCGACGCGCGCGAGGCGCTGGTCGCGCTCGCCGCCGAGCTGGGCGACTGGCGCGCGAGTGACGCGAGCGTGCGCGAGGCGCGCGCCGCGCTCGACGCGTGGGAGCGCGCGCTCGCGATCGACCTCAGCCCGCGCGCGGGCGAGCGGCTCGGCGCCGGCGAGGTGCTGTACGCGCTCAACGCGGCGACCTGTCCCGGCGACTGGGTCGTCGCGGCGGCCGGCGCGGCGCCCGGCGACCTGCTCAAGCTCTGGCGCCCGGTCGCCGGCAGCCGCACGCACATCGAGTTCGCCTTCTCCTGCATGGGCCACGAGCTGCCGGCCGCGCTCGGCATCCGGCTCGCCGAGCCCGACGCGGGGGAGATCTTCGCGGTGGTCGGCGACGGCACCTACCAGCTGGCGACCAGCGAGCTGGCGACGGCCGCGCAGGAGCGGCTGAAGATCACGCTGGTGCTGCTGGTCAACGGCGGCTACCGCTCGATCCACGGTCTGCAGGACCGCACCGTCGGCGTCTCGCTCGGCACCGAGCTGCCGGACATCGACTACGCCGCCAACGTCGCCAGCTACGGCTGGCACGTGCAGACGGCGACCGAGCTGCCGGCGCTCGCCGCCGCGCTCGACCTGGCGCGCGCGCAGGACGGGCCGTGCGCGGTGATCGTGCCGGTCGAGCCGGGGCGCGCGCTGCTCGACTCGGGCGCCTTCTGGGACCTCGGCGTCGCGCAGGTCTCCGAGCTGCCGGTCGCGCGCGCGGCGGGCGCGCAGTTCGCGGACGAGCGGGCGCAGCGGCAGCGCTACTACGCGGCTTCGATGCAGAGCACGGCGTTGTGCCCGCCGAAGCCGAACGAGTTCGAGATCGCGCGCGCGGGGCGGCCCGCCGGCAGCGCGAGCGGGCGCGCTGCTGGGACGTAGTCGAGGTCGAGCTGCGCGTCGCGCTCGCTCCAGCCGACGGTCGGCGGCGCGATCCGGTCGCGCAGCGCGAGGATCGTCGCGACCGCCTCGACGGCGCCGGCGGCGCCGAGCAGGTGGCCGATCGCGGACTTGGTCGAGGACACCGGCAGCCGCTCGGCGCGAGCGCCGAGCGCGGCCTTCAGCGCGACCGTCTCGGCGACGTCGCCGGGCGGCGTCGCCGTGCCGTGCGCGTTGACGTAGTCGAGGTCGTCCGGCGCCAGGCCGGCGTCGGCGAGCGCGCCGGAGATCGCGGCGGCCTGCGTCGAGCCGTCGTCGCGCGCCGCGGTCATGTGGAAGGCGTCGGAGGTCGACGCGTAGCCGCGCAGTGTCGCCAGCACGCGCGCCCCGCGCGCCAGCGCCGTGCGCTCGCGCTCGAGCACGAGGATCGCCGCGCCCTCGCCCATCACGAAGCCGTCGCGGCGCGCGTCGAACGGCAGGCTGCGGCCGCTCGGCGAGAGCGCGCCGGCGGCCTTGAAGGCGGCCAGCGCCATCGGGATCAGCGCCGCCTCCGAGCCGCCGGCGACGACCGCGTCGGCCTCGCCGACCTGGATCATCCGCATCGCCGTCCCGAGCGCGTGCACGCCGGAGGCGCAGGCGCTGGCGACGGCGAAGCTCGGGCCGCGCAGGTCGTGGCGCATCGAGAGCGTCGCGGCCGCGGCGTTGCTCGTCATCAGCGGGATCGCGAGCGGCGAGACCTTGTCCATGCCGCGCTCGCGGATCAGGTCGTGCGAGTCGACCAGCGTCGTCACGCCGCCGATCCCGCTCGCGACGACGCAGCCGACGCGGCGCGGGTCGAGCGGCGGCTCGTGCTCGTCCCAGCCGGCGTCGGCCAGCGCCTCGGCGCCGGCGACGAGCGCGAACTGCGTGAAGCGGTCGGCGCGCCGCGCCTGCTTGACGGTCAGGAAGTCGCGCGGCTCGAACTCGGCGCAGGCGCCGACGCCGTCGGCGATCCCCGACGCGCCCGCGCTCCAGCGCTCGTGCAGCGTGCGCGCGCCGATGCCGAGCGGGGTGACGGCGCCGACGCCGGTGACGACGACGGCGTCCAGCGTGCAGCTAGGCATCGTGCGCGGCCGGCGCGGAGCGCGTTCCTGTCGGCGGGCGCTTCACGTCCCCGAACTCTAGACAGGGCCCGACGCTAGGGTCCCTGGCCATGTCGGAGGTGGCGATCGTCAGCGACAGCACCAACTACCTGCCACGGGCGCTGGCGTACGCGCAGGGCATCGAGCAGATCAGCCTCTACGTCGGCTGGGACGGCGAGCGCGGCCGCGAGCTGGACCTCGACGGCTTCGACGGCTTCTACCGGCGGCTGCGCTCCGACGCGGTGCTGCCGAGCACCTCGCAGCCCTCGATCGGCGACGTCCTCGGCGTCTGGGAGCCGCTGCTCGAGCAGGGCCGCGACGTCGCCTCGCTGCACATCTCCAGCGGCCTCTCGGGCACCTGCGAGACGGCGCGCCAGGCGCATCGGCTGCTGGCCGAGCGCGGGCTCGGCGAGCGCGTGCGCGTGATCGACAGCGAGACGGCGGGCGGCGCGCTCGGCCTGCTCGCGCTCGCCGGCGTCGCCGCCGCGCGCGCCGGCGCGGACCTCGACGGCGTCGCCGCCCGCGTCGCCGCCGCGCGCGCGGCGCTGCGCATCTGGTTCTGCGTCGACACGCTCGAGTACCTGCGCCGCGGCGGCCGCGTCGGCCGCGCGCAGGCCTGGCTCGGCGGCACGCTGAAGATCAAGCCGATCCTCTCGCTCGGCTACGAGATCACGCCGGTCGAGCGCGTGCGCACGAGCGGCCGCGCCTTCGAGCGGATGGTCCGCTACGCGCAGGAGCTGGCCGACGCCGGCAGCGACGGCTGGGCCGTCCAGCACGTCCAGGCGCCCGAGCAGGCGCAGCGGCTGGTCGAGCGCGGCCGCGAGATCTTCGGCAGCGAGCCGGTCTTCGTCTCCGAGCTCGGGCCGGTGATCGGCACCTACGCCGGGCCGGGCCTGTTCGGCATCGGCGGCCTGCCGCGCGCGCTGCTGGCCTAGAGTGGCGCGCCTGTGAGCATCGAAGACGAGAAGCGGGTCGCGGCGCGCTACGCCGCCGGCCTCGTGGAGGACGGGATGCGCGTCGGGCTCGGCACCGGCTCGACGGTCGCGCCGCTGCTGCCGGCACTGGCGGCGCGCGGCTTGACGCTGCGCTGCGTCGCGACCTCGCCGGCGACGGCCGACGCGGCGCGCGCGGTCGGGCTGGCGGTCGAGCCGTTCGCGGCGCTCGACGAGCTCGACGTCGCGATCGACGGCGCCGACCAGGTCGCGCCAGGCCCGTGGCTGGTCAAGGGCGGCGGCCGCGCGCACACGCGCGAGAAGGTCGTCGCCGCGGCCGCCGACCGCTTCGTCGTGATCGCCTCGTCGAACAAGCGCGTCGAGCGGATCGCGGCGCCGGTGCCGCTCGAGCTGCTCGAGTTCGGCGTCGCCGCGACGCTGCGCCGGCTCGCGCACGCGCGGCTGCGCGAGGGGCCGCGCAGCCCTGACGGCGGCCTGATCGCCGACTGGGTCGGCCCGGTCGCCGATCCCGCCGAGCTCGCCGCGCGCCTGGACGCCGATCCCGGCGTCGTCGCCCACGGCCTCTTCGGCCCCGAGCTGGTCAGCGACGTCGTCATCGCGACCGGCGACGCCGTCACGCACGAGCGCACGTCCGCGTAGCTGCTGCGCCGCAGCGGCGCCGCGCGGCGCGGGGACGAGGCGGTCGTCGGCGGCTGCGTGGCGGCGCCGGCGGGCGCGCGGCACGTTACTCCCGCGGCGCGTCGTCGCGGGCGGCGTCGAGCAGCTGCGGCCGGCGCACGAGCTTGACGCGCGGGCGGCCCTGCGCGGCGCCGAGCGTCTGCTCGTGCGCGTCGATCGCGCGCCAGTCGTCCCAGGTCACGAGCTCCGGCGCGCGCTCGCGCAGCCAGGCCTCGTCCGGCGCGGCGGCGGGCTCGCGCAGCGCGCCGGCCTCGGCGTCTTCGAGGATGCGGGCGACGGTGTCGGTGGCGTCCTTCTTGTTGGTGCCGATCACGCCCGAGGGGCCGCGCTTGACCCAGCCGACGACGTACTCGCCACGCTGATGCACGCCGGTCGCGTCGGTC
>Ga0153956_1000248_pt1 | contig 66413 bp, 57 predicted proteins | sample TSFL040MetaG_FD_104704 | JGI IMG/M metagenome (GOLD analysis project Ga0153956, IMG submission 104704) | Attine ant fungus gardens microbial communities from Florida, USA - TSFL040 MetaG | ecosystem: Host-associated > Fungi > Mycelium > Unclassified | place: USA: Florida, Wekiwa Springs...
CCGTCGCTGATCGAGAAGCTCTCCAACCAGGAGCGCTGCTCGATGCTGTCGCCGATGTCCACGGGCGTGTCGTTGACGATGGCCGGCGGGATGTTGCCCGGCCCTTCGGGGTCGACCCAGCTGTCGGAATGGGGAGCGGGGTTGAAGCGAAGCTCGAGGCTGACCACGTTCGAGCCGGAAGCCGAAGGCAGGCCGAGCTCGTCGTTGACGATGTCGTTGACGTTGTTGCCGAGGACCGTCGGGCATCCGGTAGCCGTCGGGATCGCCAGGGTGTCGTCGACGATGGTGGCGGTGCCGGCGTACTGATCGTAGGGCACGCCTCGGTCGGCCCCGCCGGAGGTGCTGAAAGTAATCGGATTGCCAGGGCTGCCGACGTAGCAGTTGCTGCCGAGGCTGCCGGCGATGCTGAGATCTCCGGTCAGCTGGATGGTCAGCGTGGTGGAAAGCGAGACCTCTCCGGTCTCAGGATCGATCGAACCGGTGACCGGACTGGCGGCGCGGATCTGGATGTGGATGTCGACGGTCCCGATCACCGGGGCCTCGACGGGCAGGACGATTTCCGGGAAAGTGAAATCGGACGCGGCGGCCGTGAAGCTGCCGTCGGAGTTGACCGTGACGTTTCTCAGGCGTGGCAAAGGGCTCATCGAGCCGACGTCGATCGGCTCGAGTGAATCGCCGATCTTGATCTCTCCTCCGGTCACCGTCGCCCCGAAGCTGCTGCCCGGATTGACGACCGGATCGGCAGCCGAGGCCGTCCCGCATGTCAAGGCGAATATTGCGAGCAGTCCCGCGACGCAAGCTGCCCAACTGGAAATTCCCCACATTCCCATCTCCCTCCCTCTGGTTTCTTACCGAACGCTCCTCTTTATGTACAGAAGTGTTTGTTCCTGTACATCAATGTTCGCAACGTAACATATGTTGCTCTGTCCGTGGGCGGCAGAGTGGGGGTTTGGCTAACGGCGCCTGTGCTTCTTCGCTTTCTTGCCCAGCAGCTTGACCTTCTTCGACTTGCTCAGGGCATCGCCGCCGGTCGGCTGATTGGTCACCTTGACCTTGATCTTGACCGAGCCCTTCTTCTTCAGCTTCTTCTTCAGGCCGGCCTTGGGCTTGAGACTCAGAGCAACGATCTGGTTCTTCTCGGCGGCCTTTGCCTGGGTGTTCTTCAGCCCGACTCCGGTCAGCTTGATCTTGCCGGGGCTCGCGACCTTGACCTTGAGGGTCGCGGTGCCCTTCTTGCGGTTTGCCTTGAAGCCGGCGAAGGCGAAGGCGTTCGACGGCTTGGTGGCCACCACGGGCGGTTCGTAGGTGAACCAGACCGGGGTCGAGTACGCCTCGACCATCGTCTGATCCCCCTGCGCGCGGGTCAGCTCGAACGAGTAGCGCCCGGTCTCGGTCACGTTGAAGGTGTGGCTGAAGCCATCGCCGGTCACCGGGTTCGAATCGACCTTGATGCCGTCTTGGAGCAGGTCGAGGGTGTAGTTGCCGGGCCGAACCGAGCTGGCGGCACCGGTGACATCGATCTTGACCGCGAGCCCGGAGCCGGTGACCGAGTCGCCGGGGATCGCCGAGCCGCCCTCGGGGGTCTGGGCCGAGAGCTCGACATCCGGGGCGTCGGCGCCGAACAGCTTCACGTAGGTGTGGCCGGCCTTGACCGCGTCGATGACGCCCTGGGTCGAAAGCTGGGCGGCGTGCACGACCGTGGCCCCGCGTCCGACCGGCGAGTCGGTGGGTCCGGTCGCGTCGCCCCCTTGGTGGTCGTCGCTGGAGCCGACCGCGGCGATGTGGGCGCCGGTCGCGAGGGCGTGCTCGTAATACTCGATGGCCGAGAGGGAGAACGGGTTCATGGTGCCGGGCGAGTTGGACGGGAGACCGGCCGGACCGGTCTGGATCTCGATCGCGCTGACCGTCGAGAAGTTCGTCTGGTCGTCGGTGTAGCTCCACGCGCAGCCGCGGCAGGCCGCCGGCGCGTTGTTGAAGATCGTCGGATGGTTGACCTGGCTCCATCCGCCTCCGGCCAGGACCTGCTCGAACTGGCTCGAGGGATCGACAGGCCCGCGGACGTGGGTGAGCTCCGAACCGTCCTCCACGTTGTCCCCGTCGTCATCCCAGCGGTAGACGTCGCTCATGCGGAAGTCGGCGAAGTTGCTCGAATACTGGGCGTTCGCGTGACCGTGGTAGGTCGTCACCTCCACGCCCGGGATGATCAGCTTGCCCGGGTAGTTCCCTACGTAAGCGCCGAGGATCTTTCGGGAGTTGTCGTTGTTGTGATCGACGATCGTCTCGAAGTCGAGGCCGCTGCCGTTCGAGGCGAGAGGCCCGAAGCCCTTGGCGAAGGTTTGGGTCATCGGGGCATTGCCCGGCTCCATCTCACCGTGGACGTGAAGATCGCCCGTGTACCAGCCCGGATTCGAGTTGGCGACGTATGGGGCGTAGGGGTCGGCCACGAAAGGCTGGTTCGACCAGGCCGGGTCGGTGCTGGTAACCACCTCGACCTTCCAGTCGACCCCGGCGCCGTCCGGGTCGATCCAGCCGGCTCCGAGCTCGGCCGCCCATGTTCCCGAGGCGATCGGCCCGGGCGAGTAGGCACGGGTCGTGTACCCCGGGAAGTAGGCCTTGCGGTTGCCGTGGGCGACGACCTCGGGATCGGGGTCCGTATCGGCGTTGTAGACCGATTCGGGCGTGTACCCGTTCTGGCCGATGCCGATCGCCTTGACGGCGCTGCCGCTCCAGCCGCGCCGGTCGGCCATCGTCCAGTTGTCCTCACCGGCCTGCTTCGGGCCGTAGACCCCGAGGTCGAGGGTCGGACCGTCATCCGCGGTGGCCGCGGACGGCTTCGCGTAGCAGTAGCGGATCCGCATGCCGGTGATTCCGCTGCCGACCTGGAACGGAATCTGGATGAACTCGCCGTTCAGGTCAGGGTCGAAGTGACCGGAAAAGGTCTGGGTAGTGCCGCCGCTCAGGCCGTCGCCGCTTGCTGACGGCAGGGAGCAGTCGGCACCGGCTACGGCGGGCAGGATGGCGGTGGCGCAGATGACGGCGGCGCCGGCTACGGCGGTGCGGATTCTCCTCATGGCTTCAGGATATTCCTCGGGTTTGGCGGAGAGTTGACGGGACGCTTTCCCACAACCCGGATATGGAGGTCAAGCTGCGGTTTCCACCCGAGCGGTTGATGAGCTCCACGAGGATCGGCCGACTGGCGTAAGGTCAAGGGTATGGATCGTGAAACGGTGATCCGCGAGCTGAGGCTCAAACCGCTGCCCCATGAGGGTGGCATGTACCGGCGCAAATTCCGCGACGAGAGTTCCAGCTCGATCTACTTCCTGCTCGAGCCGAACTCCCCGACCATGCTGCACCGGCTCCCATGGCCTGAGCTGTTCCACTTCTACGCCGGCGCTCCGGCTCGGATCCACATCCTTGGGCCCGATCCCGGTGAGGCCAGGCATCCGGTGCTCGGGATCGATCTCGAGGAAGGCCACCGGCCGCAGATGCTGGTCCCCGGTGCGACCTGGCAGGCCACCGAGACGACCGGCGACTGGACCCTGCTCGGCACCACGATGGCGCCCGCCTTCGACTGGGACCGTTTCGAGCTCGGCGACCGGGAGAAGCTGCTCAAATACTGGCCCGAGCAGCGCGAAGTGGTCGAACGTCACACCCCCGCCTGAGCCAGGTCGACCTTTCAGCCGGTTCGACCGGGTCAGTCGTTCTCGAGATAGAACCAGGTGTCGTCGAGCAGGAGGCCCTCCTTCACCGGGTCGGGGCGACCCCGCTTGTCGGTTTGGACTATCAGGGCTTCGGTCAGCTTCTTACCGCTCGCGTAGCTGAAGCGGATCCGGCTGCCGGGCAGCACCTCATAGCGCCCCTTCTGGTTCGGGCCGAGCTTGCTGATCGCGACGAAGCTGACCCCGGGGGTGCCACCGGTGGAGAGCGATGAGTCCTGGCGGCTTTTCTACCGCATCGGAGAGGTTCTAAACCGCTCGAACCGATGTTCAAATGACCTCAGCTCAACGAGCTGAGGTCGATCTCAGGAACACGGACCGCGCTCAAATGACCTCAGCTCAACGAGCTGAGGTCAATCTCGCGCTTGAGGATCTTTCCGGTCGGGCCCTTGGGGAGTTCGTCGACGATCATGATGTGGCGGGGGTACTTGTAGGCGGCGACGCCCTGCTTGGCGAAATCGCGCAGATCGTCCTCGGTGGCCGACTGGCCTTCCTTGAACGAGACCACCGCGACGATCTCCTCGCCGAGCTCGTCGTGGGGGATGCCGACCACCGCCGCCTCGGCGATCGCCGGATGCTCGTAGAGGACCTCCTCGACTTCGCGCGGGTACACGTTGTACCCGCCACGCAGGATCATCTCCTTCTTGCGGTCGACGATCGAGTAGTAGCCATCGGAATCGACCGTGGCCATGTCACCGGAGGCGAACCAGCCGTCGGCGTCGATCGCCTTCTCGGTGGCCTCCGGCATCTGCCAGTAGCCCTTCATCACGTTCGGGCCCTTGATCTGGAGCTCGCCGACGTCACCGACGCCGAGCACGTTGCCCTCCTCGTCGACGATCCGCATCTCGACCCCGTCGATCGGGGTGCCGATCGTGCCGGGCTTTCGTTCCATGTCGACCCGGCCGAACGAGGCGACCGGAGACGTTTCGGAGAGGCCGTAGCCCTCGAGGATCGGGGTGTCGAACTCGCTCTCGAAGGCGCGGATGATCTCGACCGGGAGGGCGGCACCACCGGAGACGCAGAGCCTGAGCGAGCTGATGTCGTAGCTGTCGCGATCAGGCACCTGGAGCATCGCCGCGTACATCGTCGGCACGCCCATGAAGATGGTCACCTTGTCCCGCTGGATGATCTCCAGGGCCTTGGCCGGATCGAAACGGGGTAGCAGCGTCAGCTCGGAGCCGGAGCTGACCGCACCGTTCATCGCGACGGTCTGGCCGAAGACATGGAAGAGCGGCAGCCCGCCGAAGAAGACGTCGTCCTCGGTCGGGGTGAAGAGGCCCTTGATCCCTTCGATGTTCGAGCGGATGTTCTGGTGGGTCAGCTCGGCGCCCTTCGGCTGGCCGGTGGTGCCCGAGGTGTAGAGGATGACCGCGGTGTCATCAGGGGCCACCTCGGCCACGTCCTCATAGGGCTCGACGCCTTGGATCAGATCGCCGACATTCGTCGGATTGATCGAGATCATCTCGATGCCGAGCTCGTCGGCGGCTTCCTTGGCCGCAGGAGCGAAGTCTTCCCAGACCACGATCAGCTTGGCCCCGGAGTTGCTGAGGTAATGCTTGACCTCGCGGGCGGTCAGCAGGACGTTCATGGGGACGACCCGGGCGCCCATGCGCAGCACGCCGAAGTAGACGAAGGGGAAATGGGGGACGTTCGGGAGCATGATCCCGACCCGGTCACCGGCCTCGATCCCGCGGGCCTGCAGCAGACCTGCGACCAGCTTGCTGGTCAGGCCGAGAGCCGCGTAGGGGATCGCCACATCATCGAGCCTGATCGCGGTCCGCTCGGGGTATTTCGCGGCGGAATCGGTCAACAGGGTGGCCAGATTCGGATTCAACTCGTTACCTCTCCCGGTAGTTCAACGGCATCGGGCTGGCCTGGTCCCGGCCTGCCTCCGTAGGTGGCATGCTACCCGGCATGAGCTTCGAGGACAGGGTGGTACTGATCACTGGCGGCGCCAACGGTTTCGGCCGGGCGACCGGGGCCCGACTCGCCGGCGCGGGCGCGAAGGTCGTGCTGGCCGACATCGAGGAGGAATCGGGTGAGGAGGCAGCCGCCGAAATCGGGGCCGAGTTCATCAAGTGCGACGTCCGTGACCCCGAGCAGAGCGTCGCCGCGGTCGAGTTCGCGGTCAGCAGGTTCGGCGGTCTCGACGTGGCCTTCCTCAACGCCGGCGTCTCGACCGGCTGCGGGCTTGTCGAGACCTTCGATCTGGAGCTGTACCGCCGGGCGATGCAGATCAACCTCGACGGCGTGGTATTCGGCATCAATGCCGCGGTTCCGGCGATGCGCCGTCGCGGCGGCGGCTCGATCGTGGCCACAGCGTCGCTGGCCGGGCTGACCGCCGTTCCCTTCGATCCGATCTACGCGGCGAACAAGCACGGCGTGGTCGGGCTGATCCGCTCGGCCGGTCCCGTCTACGCCTTGGAGAGCATCCGGGTCAACGCGATCTGCCCCGGCTTCGCCGACACCCGGATCATCGACGGCTTCAAGCAGGGCCTCGAGAACGAGGGCATCCCGATCATCGAGGTAGAGGATGTGGTCGACGGCATCGTCGACCTGATCGACTCCCCGGACAGTGGGGTCTGTCACTTCGTCCAGGCCGGCATCGAGCCGCAGGAGTTCCGCTTCCGCAACATCCCCGGCCCGCGCGAGAGCTGAAACACGCGCCTCACCGAGAACGGGGTTGTCGGCAAACAGGTCTGACAACTCCGCTTTCGCGGATCTGGCTCCGTCGCTAGCTCAGGGCTGGGGCGAGCTCCCGGCCGATCAGCTCGATCTGCTCGAGATCGTCGTGGAGCAGCAGTTGGATCATCACCCGGTCAACCCCGTTGTCGCGCCACTCGGAGAGCTGCTCGATCACCTGTTCGGGTGATCCCTTGAACTCATAATCGAGGTCGTCCCCCGCCGCGGCTTTCTCGCGCGCCAGCCTGAGCCGGTCTTCGGCTTCGCCTTCGTCGCGGCCGAGCGCGGCGCCGGTCATCACCGAGAAGCGAACGGTGGATGGGTCTCGCCCGGCCGTGGACCAGGCCGACTCGATGGCGGCGCGGCGTTCCCGGACCTGGTCGAGGGTCGGGTTCGGAGTGTTGTATTCGTCTGCGAACCGGGCCGCCAGGGCGGCCCCTTTGGGCGCCGCGTTGCCGCCCATGATCAATGGCATCGGATTCTGGACCGGCTTCGGTTCGGCGTCCACCGGGGTCAGGTCGTAATGGCTTCCGTGGAACTCGAACTCACCCTCCGACCAGAGTCCGGTGATGATCGTCAGCTGCTCCTCAAGCACTTCCATCCGCTCGCCGGTCGGAAGGAAAGGAAAACCGAAAGCGTCGTGTTCGGGCCTGTGCCAGCCGGCCCCGATCCCGGGTTCGATCCGGCCGCCGGAGATCTGGTCCGCGGTCGCGACCAGCTTGGCGAGGATGGATGGGTGCCGGAAAGAGGCGGGAGAGACCATGGTGCCCAGCCGCAGCGTCGAGGTGATCGCCGCCAGCCCGCAGAGGGTTCCCCAGGCATCGAGCGACTGCCTGCCCTTGGTCGGGAAGACCGAGAGGTAGTGGTCAGACCGAAAGAGGGCCGGGATCCCGTTCTCTTCGCAGGATCTGGCGATCGCAACCCAGTCCTCCCAGGAAACATCTTCTTGGCCTTCGATCATCACGCAGAGATCCATGGTCAGAACTTATCCGCGGAAGGGTGTCGCGACGGTTATTGAGTGGGAGGCATATACCCAAAAATTGCGGATTTGGCTCACTGGTACTGCTAGTCCATCCCAGTAATATAGATCGAAAGCCGATACAGGCGATAGAAGGGTGGGTATATTTTGGTATTACCAACCCAATTACCCTCAAGCATTGGAAGGTGTCGAATGAAGGCGATCGCGGTGACCGATGAGGCTCTAGGAACGGCTGGGATGTCTTTGGTGGAGCGACCGGAGCCGGCAGCGGCGCTGAACGACGTAATCGTCCAAGTCCATGCGTCTGGATTCGTCCCGACCGAGATGGCCTGGCCTTCGACCTGGGCAGATCGCCTCGGGCGTGACCGGACGCCGTCGATACCCGGGCATGAGCTGGCTGGAGTGGTGACCGCTCTCGGCTACGGCACGGCAGGACTTTCGGTCGGTCAGCGCGTGTTCGGGATCACGGATTGGACTCGCGACGGCACTCTGGCTGAGTATGTCGCGGTCGAGGCCCGCAACCTCGCGCCTCTGCCCGGTGACGTCGACTTCACGGTGGGAGCGAGCCTTCCGATCTCGGGCCTGACGGCGTGGCAGGGGCTGTTCGAACACGGGCACCTTCGAGCCGGGCAGAGCGTTCTCGTGCATGGCGGGGCTGGTGCGGTCGGTTCGATCGCGACGCAGCTCGCCTGTGAGGCCGGCGGCTACGTCATCGCTACCGGACGTGCGGCCGATCGAGAGGCGGCGCTTGATTTCGGCGCGCAGGAGTTCGTCGATCTCGAGAATGACGATCTGGAGGATGTCGGTGGAGTCGATTTGGTCTTGGACGTCATCGGCGGCGAAATCGGGAAGAAGTCTGCGGGCCTCGTTCGAGCCGGGGGCACCTTCGTGTCCGTGGTTGGCCCGCCGGAAGCTCGGCCGGACCACGGCGTCGCGATCGACTTCGTCGTCGAGGCCGATCGCGGCCAGTTGGGTGAGATAGTCCAGAGAGTCCGGGACGGACGCCTCCGCACGAACATCGGCAAGGTCTCGACTCTCGATGACGCGGTCGCTGCTTTCAATCCGACCGAGCGGGTCACGGGGAAGACCATCATCAAAATCCGCCCGTGACGACCCGAGGCGGCGGCCTGGCCTGACGCCGTCGTGACGCCGGGTTCGGTCCCGGCCTGTGGCGGCAGTGGCCTGGGCCCGGGCGATACTCTGCGTCACATGGCCAGCGCCGCGTCATCGAGCTCGCGGTTGACCGTGAAAGGTCGTGCGACGCGCGCCCGGATCGTCGATGCGGCGGCTCGGCTGATGTACGAGAACGGCGCGGCGAACACGAGCCTCGAGGATGTCCGCAAGGCGGCGAAGGCAAGCGGCTCGCAGATGTCGCACTATTTCACCGACAAGCGGAGCCTCATCCGTGCCGTCATCGCTCACCAGGCCGATGCGGTCATGGCCGCTCACCACGATCCTGCCGTAGGGAACCTGGACAGCGTCGCGGCGCTGCGTATCTGGGCGCAGCGGATCGTCGAACAGCAACGCGCACAGGACTTCGTCGGCGGCTGCCGGCTCGGGTCGCTCGCCGTCGAGCTGACGGAGTCGGATGCTGAGCTGCGGGCGGATCTGGCGGCCGGCTTTGAGCGCTGGGAGGCCCTGTTGCGTCGCGGCCTCTTGGCGATGCGGGAGCGTGGCGATCTCGAACCTGACGCCGACCCGGCCGCCCTCTCCTATTCGTTGCTCGCGGCAGTGCAGGGCGGGTATCTGCTCACCCAGACGCATCGGGATGTGAGCGCGCTGGAAGCCGCCTTGGGCGCGGCGATCGACCACATCGAATCGCTCGCGCCCGCGGACGGTGAGGTTGGCTGACTGCGCCGGAGCATTGCGATCGGGCTAGAAGGCGTGGCCAATGCGAAGATCGTCCCGATCACGGGAGTGGTTATTTCCGCCGGAGCATTGCGATCGGGACGATCGCAACCAGGACGTAGAGGCCGAGACCGATCGTCTGGCCGACCGCCTGGCCTGTGGTGAAGCCGGTCAGATGCCCTATGTGGAAGGCGAAGTGGAGCGCTTCGGCGACGATCCATCCCCAGCAGAGTGGGATGACCAGCTCCCTCGATGGCCTGATCGTGGCCCAGATGAACATCAGGCCGAAACCCAGGTAGAGGCCACCGACGTCGGTCACAAGATGCTCGTTGTAGGGCGGCAGCAGCTTGACCAGCGCTGTGTAGAACGGATAGTCCGTGTAGAAGGTCTCCGGTGCGAACGCGGCCGGGATGCCGATCGAGAGGGCGGAGAGCCCCAGCACCCCGAGGCAGATCCGGATCAGCGGTGAAGCCACCTGCGACCCCTTCACCGTCGTCCGCCGGGCGCTCGTCATGCTCACCAGCCTAGATGAGTGGATCTGCTCATCTCGGGGCCGGTCGCGGCCGGGCGGAAGCGGACGTCAACGCCGGCGTTTGATCAGGTTCGAGCGTTTGAGGCCGCCGGACGCCGGCAGGCTGTAGAGGTCGCCGTCGGCGGCGAGCCAGAGCGGGCCGTCGTAGCGGTCCGGCGCGTCGGCGAGGAAGACCTCCTGAAGACCCTTGAGGGGGAGAGGCGGCACGATGTGGACGAGAGCCAGGGCTTTGGCGCCTGCCTTCTGCGCCGCGTCGGCGGCCTGCGGCGCGGTCGCGTGGTAGTCGGTGACATCGGCGAGGATCTTGCCCCGGCCTCTGAAGCCGGCCTCGGTCTGGGCCTGGGCGACCATCATCAGAAGCTCCTCCGAAAGAGCGTCGTGGATCAGCAGATCGGTGTCCTGGGCGGCCTTGACCAGGTTCTCCGAGTAGACGGTGTCGGCGCTGATCACGGCACTGCGCCCCCGGTAGTCGAAGCGGAGGCCGACCACCGGTGCGACCGGAGAGTGGTCGACCTCGAACGCGGTCACGACCAGACCGTCCTCTTCGAGCACGACGATCGTCTCGCCCTCGCCCGGCACCGGGAACTCCTCCGGCACCATCGCCCCGGTCGAAGAGTCGACGAACTCCTCTCCGTGGTGGGCGGTCCGGTATCCGCGATCTAGTTCGTATGCCTCGTTGTATCCCCTGACGACCTTCTCGATCCCGGGAGGACCGAAGACCTTCATCGGCGAGTCGGTACGGTCGGCGACCCAGCGCTGCAGGTTGACCGAGCCGAGACCGCCGATGTGGTCGGAGTGGAAATGGGTGAGCAGGACGAGCTCGATCAGACCGGCATCGATCCCCATCCGATTGATCGTCTCGGACGAGCCCTCGCCGGCATCCACCAGGTAGATCTTGCCGCCCGCGATCACGGCGACGCAGGGGTTGCCGCGCTGCTCGTCCGGCAGCGGTGAGCCGGAGCCCACGATCGCGACGTGCAGTCCCTCATCGAGGCCGGCCAACGGATCGGCGGCGACGATCTCCGGGAGCTTCTTCTTGATCAGGGACAGTGCCAGGCGTGAGCGCAGGGAGGCCATGGGCCGGAGCCTATAGTTGACGTGCGTCAGATTCAAGCGGTGGGGACGAGTTTCTAGTCCGGATCGCTTAGGACTTGCGACCTTCGACCCGCGCCGGTAGCCGCCGGCTGCGTTCAGCCTGGATGCATCTCGTGGGCGGCGACCGCTTTGACTGCCTCGGTCAGCTCCTCCAGCAGCGGTGATTCCAGGGTCCAGCGCTGCCAGTAGAGCGGGATCTCGACTCTCTGCCTGGGCGCGATCTCGACCAGCTCGCCGCTTTCGATCTCCTTCAGGCATTGCTGGTCCGGCAGGAGCCCCCAGCCGAGGCCGAGCACTATCGCCCGGGCGTAGTCGGCCGACGTCGGGATGTAGTGCCGCGGGGCCCTGAGCGGACGGCCGGCGTACTCACGAAAGAAGCGGTTCTGGGTCTGGTCTTTGCGGTCGAAGTCGACCACGGTGGCGCCGGCGAGACTGGACGGGGTGGTCTGGCCGCCCAGTTGGTCGACCAGGAATCCCGGCGAGCAGACGGCCCGGTAGGTCATCGTGCCGAGCAGTTCCGAGCGGCAGCCCTGGACCGCGTCGGCATGCGAGGTGACCGCCGCCATCACCTTGCCGGCCCGGAGCAGCGACGTGGTGTGCTCCTGGTCGTCGCGGAAGACCTCGAAGACGACACCCGGCGAGGCGACGCGGGAGAGCGCCTCCATGAACCAGGTGCCAAGGCTGTCGGCGTTGATCGCCAGCGGCACGGTCACCGCTCCGGCGTCACCCTCCTCCAAGGCCAGGGCCCGGGCCGCTTCGGCCTCGAGCAGACGCACCTGACGGCCGTAGCGCAGGGCCACGTCCCCCGCCGCGGTGGGTTCGACCGGATTGCTTCGCTGTACCAGCACCTGGCCGGTCGACCGCTCCATCGCCTTGACCCGCTGGGAGATGGCGGAAGGAGTAACCGACAGTCTGCGGGCGGCCGCCTCGAAGGTCCCCTCTTCGATCAGGGCGACCAGGGTCTCGAGGTGTTCGGTGCGGAAGCTGGACATAAGCAAATCTAATGAGAGCTAAAAAAGTTTAGCTTGACTACATAAGGGTGCGAGCCCAGAATCGGAGACCGGATGAACGCTCCCCTGCTCCAGTTGATGCTGCTCGGCTTCGGTGCCGGCCTCACCCTGATCGTCGCGATCGGGGCGCAAAACGCGTACCTGCTCAGGCTCGGGGTGGAAGGACGCGGCCGGGTGCTGGTGACCGTGGTCTTGATCTGCGCCTTCTCGGATGCGATCCTGATCGGCGCGGGGGTGGCCGGCATCGGCGCCGTGATCGACGCGGCGCCGGCCGCGGTTGACGTGGTTCGTGTGCTCGGCGCCGTCTTCCTCATCTCATACGGCGTGATGGCGGCCCGGCGGGCACTCGATCCCCAGGCCATGACGGTCGACGAAAGCCCGGCCGAGGCTTCGATGAGGGTGGTCGTCCTCACCACCCTCGCCTTCACCTGGCTCAACCCGCATGTGTACCTCGACACGGTCATGCTGCTCGGCTCGGTTGCCAACCAGCAGGGCGAGACCGGACGCTGGTGGTGGGCGCTCGGCGCCGCCACCGCTTCCTTCACCTGGTTCTTCCTGCTCGGCTACGGAGCCCGGCTGCTGAGACCCCTCTTCGCCAAGCCGGCCGCCTGGCGCGTCCTCGACGGCTTGATCGCGGTAGTCATGATCGCCCTCGGGACCGGCCTGATCATCGGTCTCTAGGGATAACTTGATTCATGTCTCCCGTAGGTGTACGCTCGCGCACCCTCTCAGGGGGATAAAACAGGGGACCGATACGGTCAGATAAAGGGGAAAGATGTCTTCAACCGTGTTGAAAGTGGCGACCGCGGCAGTTCTCGGTATGGCGTTGATCGCCGTCGGCGCATGGAGCTTCATCGACCATTCCGCGAGCGCGAGAACCTACGTGCCCTCGTTCGCCGTGGTCAAGAAGGACAAGGGACCGGTCTTCCAGCAGGGTTGCCAGATCATCGGCAAGCAGGCTCGCTCCGGGCAGTGCTACTACGGGCAGACCAAGTCATCGAAGAAGGTCGTGATCTTCGGCGATTCACACGCATTGCAGTGGACGCCCGCCTTGATCGAGATCGCCAACCAGCGTGACTGGCGGCTTATCACTTTGCTTCACGCCAACTGCACCGCGGCCCAGGTCAGCGTCGATCCCTACTGCGACCGCTGGCGACGGAACACCTTCGCTCGGATCCGCAAGGAGAAGCCCGGCCTGATCGTCGTGGCCAGCAACACGGGGCCGAACATGTCCGTCAAGAGCGGCGGCACCAGGCTGGGGCGAGCCGCTGCCGAGCCGTTGCTCGAGCGGGGCATGGCCACCACCTTCAGAGCACTGAAGAAGACGGGCGCCGAGATCACCCTGATGCAGGACATGGCGATGTCGAAGGACTTTCTGCCATCGGTCTGCGTCTCCGAGCATCGCAACGACCCGGGGCGCTGCACCTTCAAGGCGCCCCGACCGCCCGCCATGTCCTACGACCTCAAGGCGGCGAGGAAGGCGGGAGGGATCGAAGTGATCGACCCGCTGAAGAAGGTCTGCCCCAACCACACCTGCCGCGCCGTCCACGGCAAGTACCTCAAGTTCCGCGACCGCTTCCACATCACGGCGACCTACTCGAGGCTGCTGGCGCCTTGGCTCGGAAGCCTGCTTCAGAATCCCTGGTGAGCGGGTTCGGGCGATGAGACGGTCGGGGGCGGCGCTGATCGCAGCGGCCTGCGTCAGCCTGCTCCTGGGGCTGGCCGCCTCGGCCGAGGCCGAGTTCGAACCGGGACTGAACCTCGTCGCAGCCGACAAGGGCGAGGTCTTCAGAAAGGGTTGTCTGATGGGGCACGACCGGGTGCGCTCGGGTCCGTGCCGATTCGGCGACCGGAAGTCCCACCGTAAGATCGTGCTGTTCGGCGACTCTCACGCGATGCAGTGGGGGCCGGGGCTGATCCGCCTCGCGGAGAAGAAGAGGTGGCAGCTGATCGCCCTGACCAGGGCCAGCTGCACGGCGGCCCTGGTCCACATCGACTACTACTGCGACGCCTGGCGCCGCAACTCACTGGACCGGATCCGCCGTATGCGCCCCGGGCTGGTCGTGGTCGTTTCCTCGGCCAACGAGGAGGCATACGACGTGATGGCCGGTGGGGAGAGCCTGACCCGCCCGGACAGCGAACCGTTCCTGATCGACGGCATGGTCAGAACCCTGCGGAAGCTCAGGTCATGGTCTCGCCGGACCGTGGTGCTTCAGGACCAGGCCCTGACGCCTTTCAACGTGACCATGTGCCTGAGGTCGAACCTTTCGGCCCCGGGAAACTGCGGCTTTCGTCCATCCCGCCCGGTCGATTGGGCCTATGACTACAGGGCCGCCCGCCGGGTCGGAGGGGTGCCGATCGTCGACCCGCAATCGATGCTCTGCCCTGGTGGGTGGTGCCACGCGGTCGACGACGGGATCCTGGTCTACCGCAACCAGGGTCATCTCAGCGCGACCTTCACTCGCTCCAAGTACGGATGGCTAGGCCATCGGCTGCCCGATCCCTGGGCCGGCAAGAGCTGCCGCCGACGGGGCGTTACTGCCGGGAGACGTACGGGTTGCCGGCGATGAAGTAACGACGGACCAGATCGGCTGCCTTGGTGATCCCGATCCGGGTCGATCTGGCCACGGTCTCGGTTGGTTCGAGCCCGCCGTCCAGCAGCCGCATCGGCGCCCGGCGGAGGTCATGGCCGTTCATGCCGAGATCGACGCCCAGGCCCTGGCAGAGCTTGGCCGGTCCGTTCGTCGCCTTCGCGCCCCTCATGCCGCGGCGCTTCTCGATCAACTCCGTCCCCACGACCGGCTCGGCCCCGCGGATCAGCACCCCGGACCCATGCCCCTCGACGCCAGTGACCACATTGCAGCAATGGTGCATTCCGTAGGTGAAGTAGACATAGAGGTGGCCGGGCTCGCCGAACATCACCCCGTTCCGGGCGGTCTTGCCGCTGAACGCGTGACTGGCGGCATCCCCCTCGTCGTAAGCCTCGGTCTCGACGATCCGGACCAGCAGACGCTGGCCATCGAGAATCCGTTCTAACCGGCAGCCGAGCAGCCGCTCCGCAACCTCTTCGACCGGCCCGGCGAGGAAAGACGGGAAAACTTCTGGACTATTTCTGTTCACAACCTTGGCTGGAGAAGGGCGACGGTTTGATCGAAAGAACGGCACAGGGGAGCGGCTTCAACTGCCGTGCTGGCGCTGTTTGCCATCCTGACCCTAGCTTTCGGTGCGACTCTCTCCGAGGCTCACATCTACTGGGCCGGTTCATCCGTCAAGGCGAAGTAGGTAACGCTGATTCGAGGTAAGGGCTGATTACCAGACGTCCCCCGGAAACTTCGCGCAGCCCGACAGCTCCGGTGTGCCGACATACACGTTTGGAGGGAGCTCTCGCGGTGGATCGATCCGGTTACCGGCAGCTTTACCCACGGTCATATAGGCATTCCAGCAGTCACCGTCTGCTTCCCAGAGGATGAGCCTGGTGCCGGGGCCTGAACCAGGATCGGTCTCGACCCAGCAGTCCCAGTACTCGCCGCTCTTCGCCTTGTCGCAGCCACCATCTCCCTCCGGGGACGAGTTCCGCTCGGAATAGACCCTGGCCACCGAGTGCCCGTACATGCTTCCGCCCCAGGACGACAGCAGCAAGCCGGGTTTGATCAGCAAAACTGCGAGGCCGACCCAGAAAATGACGCCTGCCACCGCAGCCCATTTCATGGCCGTAGCCCATTCGTCTTGAAGCTTTGTTCGAGCCTAGATCTCAACTGGAGTCCTGTCCGGGAACGCGATGACGTATACAGCTCGATATCCGTGAACCGGGTTTTCCCTACGGTTGACGATCCTCATTCCCGCCAGATCCAGCATATTCCGGAAGCCGGTTCCGCGATTTCGCTGCAGCTTCTCCAAGGTGGTGCCGAGGCTCTTTACCCTAGGCGTAGGGTCCTCGCCTAGCCGAGTCTTGACGCGAAGCGATGCTGCTTCTAGGACCCATCCGTATTCGTCGAGTACCTCGCGGAGAAGTTCAAGGTCGCCCGAGTCTGGTTGACGGCCTTCGACGAGTCGACCGCCCAGCCTCTCCAACTCCCATTTGAGATAGGCAGAGCCACAGAAGCATGGTTTCATCCTTGAGGGCGTCAACCGAGGAACGGAGGGGGAGGGATTCGAACCCTCGATACGCCATTTAGACGCATGCTGGTTTTCAAGACCAGGTACATCCAGCCTCTACTTGGCTCTGGGTAAGGGATCGGCAAGTTGGATCCAGCGTATGGGAAGGTGAGTGGGAAGGTCAGCCACCAGAAGCGGCCCTTACCGCCCAGCCTTGGACTTGTTCTTGTCCAAGAACTTCTCAAGAAGCGAACCCGCTCGCTGTTCCTCTCCTGCGAACAGGTGGGAGTAGCGATCCATCGTGATCGTGATGGTGGAATGGCCCATGATGACGCTCAGCGTCTTGGGGCCAACACCAGCCGAGATCATCAAGCTCGCATAGGAATGCCTGAGTGGATGCAGCCGAACGCCATCGAGACCAACATCCTCAAGGGTGAGGTCAGAACGCCGGTAGAGCGACTGTGGTCCGAACGGCTTCGACCCGTCACTCAACACGAACTTGTCCGGGTCGAAGTTGTCGAGGCCGAGCAGGATCCGTTCAAGCTGGGGGATCAACGGCACCACTCTGAGACCGGCGTTGGACTTTGGCGAGATCAGCCCTTCCTCTCGATCCCAACTCTCGACCACCCGGATGACTTTGTTTGCAAGGTCAACGTTTCGCCACTTCAGGGCACGTAGCTCTCCAAGACGTAGGCCGCTGTATAGCGCCGTCGCAAAGATGGCCTGGTCTGTGCCCTCAAGGCACTCAAGCAGAGCCTCAGCATCTTCAAGTGAAAGAATCTTCGTGATCGATTCCTGGCTCGGTGGCGACACGACCCCGATGATCGGGTTGGACGCGATCAGGTCACGCTTGGCGGCATAGCCGAGCAGAAACCGCAAAGGCATCAGCTTGTTCTTCACGGTCGAGGAAGCATTCTCTCGGGAGAGTTCGTCTATCAACCGTTGGATTCGTTGCCGTGTGATCTCAGAGACTTTCAAATCCGCGAAGCGAGGCTTGATCGTGGACCCGTAGTGAGTCCGGTAGGTACGAAGCGTTGACGGCTTGAAGAGCTTGCCATTTCGATTTGCGATGGTTCCCGCCTCGATGGCATCGAAGACCTCTTCCGCCAGGTCTCCTAGCGTCGGACTGGACTCGGGGCCAAGCCGGTGCTGCTGCTTCAGGCGAAGCATCTCCGTCCGCCATGCGACCGCATCAGAGCGCCGGGCGAATCTCTTGCTTCGTCTCAACTTGCCGAGATCGTGATCCCAAATGTAGGCTCGAAAGCTCGGGGAGCAGGTGCAGCGTTTCCCTCCCCGGCGAGTTGAGCAGGAATCCTTGTGGTGGGTCTCGATGCCCTGACGAGAGGCCATCGCCTACTCCCACTCCAACCGGGTCGCTTCGGAATCGACCCAAGCTTCAAGCTCGCTAATTGGGATCAGCTTCAGCCGACCGTGGCGAACAATCTTGAGGTTGGGGATCACGTGCTCTCGCAGGTAATCCGTGCTGACGCTGAGAGCGTCTGCGGCTTCGCTGACCCTGAGAGTCAGCCGTGTCGTTGGCACTGCTGCATTGTTTGGCATGCACTAACGGTAGCAAATCAGCGTAGATTCTAAACTCTTGCTACCGTATCGAAATGTCATCCAGGAGCTTCAAACCCCTTATCCACGCGGACGAGTTCGCCGTCTTCCACCATGCGCCCAGTGATCTGCGAAACACGACTGATTGTCAAGCCTTGAGCCTTTGCTATCTCCCCAGGTCGTATTCCGGGCTGCTGTCGGGCGAGCGCCACAATCTCGGCCTTGCGGGTCTCAAGTGGTTTGCGTACCCCTTCCGCTTCATCGGGAGACGCAAACCAGAAGAACGGCATGGTTGTGGCAGGGTCAGTACCTTCGACCTGGCTCAGCATCCGGCGTATTTGGTCGGCCTCTCGGAGAGCCGGTTCAAGTTCTTTGAGTCGGGACTTCAGCTTCTCCACGACTTCGGAAAGCTCTGTCCCACCAACTTGATCGAGTCGAACTTCTGTAGGGCCTACTCGCGGTTCAGTCGATTTCGCCATAACTACACCGTAGCATCTAACGAATCAACTCAAGCAAGGCTCACGATCCAAGCCTCGAATCAAGGAGCATCGTGCGTCCGCTTTGGATCCGAGACTGTGACCAAGGGATCCGTCCAGTGAAGCCGACTCAGAGTCATCCAGGGCGGATCAGGCGGCTAAGCGATGTCGATATGGGGTCAACCTCGATCCCGGCGATGGTTCGGGCTGCTAGGCGAGGAAAATCACTCACGCGGCCCCTAACGCAGTCTGAACGTCGTTGCCTGGCGGTCATCATCTCCAAGCCGACGCACACGCTCGATATCTCATCGACCATCCGATCCCACAGGGACTTCACCGGCTCGTTCAGTCGATTCAGTCGGCGGATGACACGTGCACTCGGACATCCTTTCGTCTACTTCGGTTGTCCGGCGAGATCAATCGGGGATCCTGGGTTCCACTTTCACGCTTTGACGACGGAATACCTTCACGAGCCGGTCCTGAGGAAGCACGTGCGGGAAGCCGGGTTGGGTCTGGTGAGATTCGAACACATCGAACCGTGGAAGCCTCTCGACCGGATGGTCACCATCGCCTATCGAATGAGCCAGGTCGAATCCAACTTTGGGTCATCCACTCACCAGAAGCATCGGCAACCCGGCAAGCACGAGAAGACCATCCTGAGATCGTCAAACCGAACACTGGAAGCACGAAATCCCAAACTACTTTCCGCACTGAAAATGGCGGAATCCCGCTCCGTGACTGACGAAGATCTACTGGCTCAGGTCCCTATCTTTAATAGGTAGTAGAAGAGCGCCGCAGCATACGTCCAGGACAACGCACAAGGTATAGGGCCGTCTCTTACTTGCTAGGTGCCCTTACCGAGAATGCCGATGGTGCTGAGTCCAAGTGCGATGAAGAGGGAAGCGAGACCAAGGAAGAAGCCAGCCTCGGCGTATAGGCGTGATTGCTCTCGGTCGGCTTGTGCCTTTGTCGGACTGCTATTCGGAGTGCCCGATAGCGCCTTCGCCGCTCGGATCCGACGTATGACCCAGGCCAAGCAGAAGATGGCTAGGCCGATCATCAGGTAGCTCAGAATCCAGCCGAGAGTCCTAAGAGTCTCCTCTGACAGGCAAAGGACGGTCGCTCCCAGAAATGTCCTCAACGTTCCTCCTTGATCGAGTCGAGATAGGCAGAAGCCTAACGGAGCTTCTTCATGGCTTTATGCGAGGAGCGGAAGGACCGCTTCACGAATTCAGCAGCGTCTCCGGGCTTCCGGGGTTTGAGCTTCGGCTCCCACTTGGTCCTGGTCTTCTTGACTCCCATCCAAGAAGGTTACTGACGAGGAGTTTGAAGAGCACGAAGTTCACATTTGGAGACTTCGATGCCGATTAAGTCTACAGGAGAAAACGCGGCAATAGCAATGCTAGAGCTAAAAACGTCAATGCAAGTTCACGGAAGTCTACGGGAGCAAAAATGTAGACTTCGCTAATTCCCCTGGGGATTCCCCCTCGAAGGGTGCCCTCTCGTGCGCGTGCAGGGTCGTCGTCTCCGAGGGACCCTGACGCACCGTTTCCTCCGTGGACGGATGGAACGGAACTCCTGAGGATCCTTGCTCGCCGGTGCTCTCTAGCTTCGCACTATTTGGCTGACCCGTTGATGGCTCAACCCCAATACCTCGGCAATCGTTGCCATCGGCAGCCCCTCCTTGTACGCAGCCCTAACTGCTTCGTCTCGGTCCAGCCGCAGGCGCTCGACGGCATCATTGATCTCGGCTTGCCGACGCACATGGTCGCTGGCGAATTCAGCCAGTCGGTTTCGGGCCTCGGGAGCTTCACGAGGAGTACGGGCCATCCACGCATCGTCAGTGATATTCTTGCTAGTCGATTAGCAGGAATTGTTAGGTTTGCAGAGATGTCGGAGGCACCTCTCAATTCCCGTCCGCTGAACGGCCAAAAGAGGGAGCATGATGGTTCGAGTCTGGGTGAGCGTCACGATGGCACTTCTTGTCGGTGGGCTAGGGGTCGTTGGCTGCGGTAGCTCGCAGGAGACAAGCCCCGAGGACGGACAGTCGCTCATGACTTCGTATGAGGGCTGGTCAAATCGGAAGCTGGCGATGTCGAGGTGGATCACGGAGAACTGTTTCTCTGCCGGGACCTACACCGGGACCTCGGGTTGTTCGCAGGTTGAGACGATGAAGGAAGAACTTGCGGCCAACTACCGCGACGAGATTGAGGCTCTGTCGGGTCAAGTTTCGGATGAATGCCGGTCGAAGATCGAAGAGGAATCTGGAACGACCGATGCGAACAGGACGCCGTTTCTAGACGGGTCAAATCCTTTCGACGGTCCGTGCGGTGAGATGCCAGCCGAGGGAGTCACCACCGAAACTGAGGACGAGGTGTACTGCAAGTTCTCAGCGATGATGGGCGGCTTGGTGGAGGGCACCTCCGACTACACCACCTTCGTCCATTTCTGCCAGCAGAATGGGCAGGCATGATGGCCGAAGAATCGAGCCGTCAGACAGTCAGCGAAGCCAGCAAACAGGGAGAAGTAACTCTTCAACCTGACGCCGAGAAGAGCAAACGGCTGGTCGAGATCGAGACTCGACTGAAGCACCTTGACAAGCAGAGCCGGGAATTGACGAAAGAGCACATCTACCTGCGGGAATCCTTGGAAACCGACTTCGATCCTCCGCATATCCGGGTACAAAACCAGGAAGCCTTCTACCAACTTCGACTAGAACAAGATGCGGTCAGGCAGGAGATCTTGGAACTAGCCGAAGAGCGAAAGAAGCTCCGGCCAGGATGGAAGAGCAAACTTGAGAGCGTGGGGGTGGTCGTAGCAGTCGTAGCTTTTGTCGCAGCCCTCTCAACTATTGGTCAAGGCTGACCGAGCCGAATCGACACCTGTCAGAATTCGTGGGCAGGTGCGACCAAGGCACTAACGACCATCACGAGCGGTAGAGGGACTGGCCCTACGACACCGCCGCAACCTACTCAGACGAGCAAGGTGCGAACGCCAGATCGATGGAGGCAAACATGAGTGACCGCACAGTGGACTGGCGGGATCGAAGCAACTGGATTCGAAATCCTGCGGACTACGCCGACTATCCGCCACCAAGCGTGAGATCCGGCATGAAGTGGAGCTACGTCGGGATCGCCCACCTGAACAACTGGCACAAGTTCTTCGCCGGTCTCCGGGAAAGGCCACCGGAGAAGAGTGGACTCTTCCGCCCGGTGGATAAGAACGGAAACCCATGTTTTGGTCCAGCGGACCGAGCAGTAAGGAAGACCAAGATTTCCTCTTTGCGAGGTGGTGAAGGACCGCTACACGAAAGGTAGGCAGTTGTGGTCCGCGACAGCCAGCGGAGAGGCCCTAAGAGCGAGAGCCAGGCTTTGGACGGGTCGAAGAAGCCAAGGGGCTACTGATGCCGCCCCGACCTGTTGAGGGGCGCGGAAACTCACCAGGAAATGCTTGGACGACCGTCAGCCCCGATCTAGACGAGGACGCTATGGCTGGGCCGTCTTGCTGGGATCGGGATATCCAACTCTCCTGATGCGAGCAGATCATCAATCTTCGCTTGGATACTTGGGTGACCTTCGAGGAGTTGCTTCACAAAAGGACGAATTGATTCTCTGATGTCCTCGGAAGAAATTTCTGGAATCAGCACCTCCGCTACGTCGTCTTCCCCAACTTCCGCCAGCCCGTCCGATCCTCTTGCGAACGAGCGCATCTGTGTCGCGTAGGCGTCAGAGGAGAATGCGGCTACTAAGTCAACAAGCCGATCCTGACCCTCTGGGCTGGTGTCCTTCAGTCTGATGCGATGGCAGCCATTCGTCACCAAGAGATGATCGGTGTCACCGCCTGCGAGCATCCACTTCTGAACGCTTCCCCAAATGGCTCCCAAGAACATGTCTCCCGCTTCTGCTGAATGGCGAGCACGGTCTGGGAGTTCCCAGCCACGCATCGTGGACCATCTGTACCCGCCGCCAGCCATGAGATCGAGTGGGACGTATCGGAATACCTCTGCGGCCCCCCATTTACCCTTCTCCTGCTCCACAAAATCCACCACATCGCCAAGTCGAAAGTGTGGCTTCTCCGCGATGCTCTGTCGAAGCTCCATCGCCTTTCTAGACCATCTCTTTGGGTCGAGGCATAGCGTTCCTTCGCCAACGACTTCACCCGCGGGAATACTCCATCCAGGATCGTCGCTGGGTTCGGAATCGCGAGCCAGCCAGTCCCATTCTTTACCGGCATCGCTGGACTTCATTTCACCCAGGATGCGCTCGAAATCAGTGTGGAGAACGAAATTGCCGCGTTCGTCAGTCTCGAAGCTACCGTCGTCAGGGTCGCGCTTATAAACCGGCTTTGCCTTCTTGTCTCCGAGCCTCCAGCCAACGGTTTCGATCAGACCGATATGGATCGGATACTCCGAGTCGTGCGTTGAGTCCGGGACTGCTTCGTCGCGCTTCTCTAGGAATAGGACGCTTGCGCTTACGTCTGCGCCGCTGGTCTTGAACGTGAACCGAGGAAAACTACTTACGGACACGACCCGGCATTTCCGGAGAATCCACTCGCGGAGGGCCATGTACTGGGTGCTCCGATTCCCGAGATAGCCGTTTGGCACGATCACGGCGATCCGGCCCCCTGGTTGAGCTTGTCGAACGCAAAGCTCCACGAAGAGGATTCCCATCTGCTGCTTCTCTCGAATCTCCTGTGTCGGCTGAAGCACACCTTCTACTTCTTCCCACTTTCGCCCCAAAGCGTACTGTTCCAAAACCTTCTTGCGTGACTCTAGGATCTGAGTTCCGAATGGCGGATTGCAGATCATGATCTCGTAGCGGTCCTCGTACGTGGCGCATTTCTCAAGTGAGTCTTCAAGATTGATATTCGACTTTCCATCACCGTTTAGGAGCATGTTCAGGACCGCGACCTGAACGGCATTGGCGGAATTGTCTGCCCCCCAAACGCATTGCCCATAGTTTGGGTCCTTCTGACTGCCGATCCGATAGGCGCTAGTCAGGAAGTCAGCACTGCCGCAGGCAGGATCCTTGATGTGCTCGCCAAAGCCGGGCGAAAGCGCCGTTGCTATGAAGTCGCTGACCGTGACTGGGGTGAAGTACTGGGCGAGGTCCCACTTGTAAAGGTGCTTGGCGAAATGCATGTAGAAGGTCTGCATCACTTCCTGAGACGATGCGAGGATCCCAATGGGTGCCAGAATCTCTAGGAGTTCCAGCAGCGTTTCGTCGCTAATCTCGAACTTCTTTGGTACAGCCTGAGGTAGGTGCTTTCCGTAGTACCCGACTGCCTTAGACAGAGCCTTGTTGGCTTGCTTGAGTGCGTTGGCGGGAGTCGTCCCGAGAGCCTTGTAATCCTGTAGGGCCAGAGGTTCGGTTGGCGTTGTCTCGTGGCTGTGTTCGTCGTACAGCTTCGTGAGAAGTAGCTGAAGGATGACCCCGTATCGGGCTTCCGGATCAATTCCGGATCCGTGGAGGATGTCTTCGATTCTGCGGAAAGCATCGAGGAGTGAATCGGTCGGCACCGTGTCTTCAAGAGTCAACGGCTGGACCGTGATCTTGTTGCCGAAAGGCGGCAAGGACAACGCGGGGGCTTCGTGGTCCTTTCGCCTCTCGCCCTCGCGGTGCTCCCGCCAGAAGATCCGCTGCTCGGTGTCATCCCAATACAACGCGACGCAATCGTCCTTGTGAGCAAAATCGAGGAGGGGATCGACCTGAGTTGCCTTGGCTTCGGCAGCAGACTTGTTGTCTCGCTTGATCTCGCCCAGGAGCACTGCATGCTCCAGGAGCGCGTCCACATCTCCGCTCTCAATCGAAGTAAGGGGAACATCTAGGACTGCAAGGTCTGCGCGTACCGAGTTTCGCCCCCTGTTGCCGAGTTTCTTCACCGTCGCCTCGACCTTGAAGTTCTCCTTGGGGTACCCCTTTCCAAGAAGGAAGCGGATGGCCTCGATCCGGCGAGATTCCTCGCTCGGCGTCAATCCGTCTGCTGATTTAGCTGCTGCTTTCAGCTTTCCCCTAATGGGGCAATTCAAGGTCAGCGAGACTGGCATCTGCCCGTATTCCTACCACCGGATCCGGTTGCGACTCCTCCCGCCCCATTCTGGACGGGTGGGAAAGGGGTGGGAAAGGTCTCGACGGCCTCCACCCTCTTCGAGCATTGTCCAGCCAGTCTTCTCCCGCGTACGCGACTGGTCTGAGATTGACCTGCCAATCTCATGTCAAAGCGGAATCCTGAGGTGGTCAGCGGAGGGGGAGGGATTCGAACCCTCGATACGCCGTAAGACGCATGCTGGTTTTCAAGACCAGTGCATTCAACCGCTCTGCCACCCCTCCGGGGGTGAATCCGGGACTGGCCCGGGCGGCGCAATTCTCTCACGACAAGGTCTGTCGGGCGGTGTGGAGGGGTTGTTCGGTGTCCACGCCGTCGGGGAGGCGCTGGGCGGGAAGCTATTCTCAGAGGGAGAGGTCTTTGGCAGTCGTGCGTCCAATCAAGGGGTAGGTATGTCAGCGAGCAGGAGATTGACCGGGTTTTGTCGGTTTGTCCCCGCATTTGTCCTGGCTGTCGCACTTTGTGCCGGGGGTTTCGCCGCGCCCGGGGCGGAGGCGGCCGGGCCGCTTTCGCCGGTCGACAACTGGGTGAAGCTGGATCCGGCACAGGGCCCTCCCGCGAACTACGCGGCAGCTTCGGCCTACGACGAGTCGAACGGCGAGGTCGTGCGTTTCGGCGGGGCAAACGGTTCGGCGTTGAGCTCCGAGACCTGGACCTGGGACGGCACCACCTGGACGCAGCGGTTCCCGGCCCACAGCCCGACCGCCCGGCGGGATGCGGTGATGGCGTTTGACCCGGCATCCGGGGAGGTCCTGCTATTCGGCGGTGGCACGCTCAGCTCCTACTTCAACGACACCTGGGCCTGGGACGGCAATGACTGGACGCAGCTCTCCCCGGCCCAGAGTCCGCCCGCCCGGATATTGCCCTCCTTGACTTTCGATCAGGCCAGCGGCGAGATGCTGCTGTTTGGCGGAGCCAACGGCTCCGGTTTCCTGGGAGATACCTGGACCTGGCGAGACGGTGACTGGCATCAGGAGTCTCCCGCCCACCACCCGTCGAACCGGGACGGGTCCAACCTGGCCTTCGATCCCTCCGAGGGCAGGCCGCTGCTGTTCGGCGGCTGGACCGGCAGCTACCTGAACGACACCTGGACCTGGGACGGCCAGGACTGGATTCAGGAGTCGCCAGCGCACAGTCCCCCGGTGCGTGGATTTTCCTCGATGGACTACGACCCGGCTCTGGGCGAGATGGTTCTGTTCGGAGGCCGGTCCGTTGTCTTGGACGACACCTGGGCCTGGGATGCCGGCGACTGGACCGAGCTCAACCCGGCGACCCGGCCTGATCCGCGCCGCTTCGCCGCCCTGACCTTCGACCCGTCGATGGGCAAGCTGATGATGACCGGCGGGTTGGGCAACTCCAGCACGCTCACCGATACCTGGACCTACGGCCCGCCCGACGGGGTCGAACCCAACTGGCGGCAGCTGGAACCGTCGGCCAACCCACCGGTCGGCCTGGGGGCATCCATGGCCTTCGACCCCTCCTCTGGGGAGACGGTGCTCTTCGGCTACGACAACGGCGCCGGAGCGGGTACCTGGACCTGGGACGGCAGCGACTGGACCGACGAAGCCCCTGCCCACAGTCCGTCTGCGAGGACCGACTCCGCGATGGCATTCGATCAGGCCACCGGTGAGATCGTGCTCTTCGGCGGCGTCGACGACGCCATCCTGAACGACACCTGGACCTGGGACGGCACCGACTGGACTCAGGAAGCGCCGGCGACAAGTCCGCCTCCCATGCTCGATTCGGCGATGGCCTTCGACCCCGCCACGGGTCAGATGGTCCTGTTCGGTGGATCCACCGGCGCCGCCCGGTCGGACCAGACCTGGGTCTGGGACGGATCGACCTGGACCCAGAGGTTCCCCGCCCACAGCCCCTCCGCTCGTAGTGCCACCAGCATGGCTTTCGACCCCGCGACCGGCGAGATGCTGCTCTTCGGCGGCTCCGGCAATGGTTACAAGAGCGATACCTGGACTTGGGACGGAAGCGACTGGACCGAGCGGGACCCGGCAGACCAGCCGCCGGCTCGGTTCGAAGCCGAGCTGGAATTCGACCCCTCGATCGCCAGTCCTGTCCTCTTCAGCGGTTTCAACGGCTCCGGCAGCCTGCATGACACTTGGCGCTGGACCGGGGACAACTGGGTCCAGCTGAACCCGGCCGACAATCCTCAGCTCCAGGCCGAGGCACCGATGTCCTACGACCCCGCCAGCGGTGAGATGGTGCTGGTCGGAAAGTCCACGTCCGGGCCGAGCTTCCAGACCTGGGTGTTCGACCTTGAAGTCGGGCCGCCGAGCGCCGAGGTCGCCTCGCCGGCCGACGGCCGGAGCTTCACGGTCGGCGAGACGGTCGCGACGGCGTTCAGCTGCGAGGAATCCCCGGGCGGTCCCGGGGTCGCGACCTGCGAGGACTCGAACGGCGACTCCGCCCCGGCCGGCTCGCTGGACACGTCGAGCCTCGGCCCTCATTCCTACGCGGTCACGGCCACCTCGGAGGACGGTTTGACCGGGACCGACGAGATCAACTACGCGGTGGAGCAAGCGGAGCCGGCCATCGCCGGGTCCGGCGCGGCCCCGGACGTCGAGATCGGTGCCTCGCTCGGCCTCATCGCTACGCTCGCCGAGGGCTATCAGCCGACAGGCGAAATCGTCTTCAGGCTCTTCGGTCCGGACGACGAAACCTGCTCGGGCACCCCGGCGTTCGAATCCGATCCGGTCGCGGTGACCGGCAACGGGGAGTACGAGTCACCTGCCTTCGCCCCGATCGGGCCCGGCACCTATCGCTGGGTCATGTCCTACTCCGGAGACGGGAACAACGAAGCCGCGGCCAGCGCCTGCGGCGGAGACGGGACGGTTTCGATCGTCGGCAAGGCGCAGCCCTCGATTGCCGCCGATTCGGCGACCGACGCTCGGTTGGGAGCCGCGATCTCGGTCAAGGCGAATCTGTCCTCCGGACACGCGGCGACCGGGACGATCGTGTTCCGGGCCTACCGGCCCGCTGACGCCTGCTCCGGTGTTCCCGCGTACGAATCGGCACCCGTGCCGGTGAATGGAGACGGCACCTACTCGGCGCCGGAGATCACGCCGGCCGATCCCGGCAGCTACCACTGGACAGCCACTTATTCCGGGGACGCCGACAACGATGCGGCTGGGAGCGCCTGCGGCGAACCGGGTTCGATCTCGACCGTCTCGTCCCCGCCACGGCCCGGGTACAAGTGTCCGGCGGCCCGGCCTGGTCTCACGCTTGCCACATTCGGTCTGAAGGCCCCCTACGGCAACGCGAAGCCGGTGATCGGGGTGCGCGCGATCTTCAGGTCGAAAAACGCGGTCGTGAAGATCAAGCCGTCGATGACCTATCGCCTGGCGGGCAAGATGCGGACCGTTCGCCTCAAGGCCAGGATCCTGAAGGTGAACGGCAGTCGTGAGTTGCGGTTCCGGGCTCCGGACCGCCTGAAGTCTGACTTCCGCAGGATCGGCAGATCACCGCGCCGGGCGCCGGTCACCTTCAGGGTCGAAGCGTGGACGAGAGTGCAGGGCAGCAGGGCGAAATGCTTCCGCGGCATCGGGGCCCGCACGCTTCGGATGAGGCTGGGGAACGTCTCCAGCCGGGTGGCCCTGCGACGCCTGAACCCGTAGCGGGTACGCCTCAGAAGACGAGAAGCAGGACTCCAGCGATCAGCAGCACCACGAGGATGCCGACCGTGACCTGGAGCATCGGCCCCGACATCAGGACATCCGGCCGGCCCCCGGCGTCGTTGCTGACCCCGAGCTCCTCCATCTCCTCGCGAATCTCTTCCTCGGTTTCAACGTGATCGTTCATGCGGGAACTATCCCACGGACAGGCTCGCCACGCAAAAGGTGCGGAAACGTTCACATGCGGACGTTTCCGCGCGCAGTTGGTCAGGACGATGGCCGATGCAAAGGGCCTGTCAGGATGAGGTCGTGCGTCGTCTACTGGTCCTCTGCTGTGCGGTCGTCTTTCTGGAGACGACCTTCTTCTCGGTTCTGACGCCGCTGCTGCCCAGCTATAAGTCCGATCACAGCCTGACCGAGGGTGCGATCGGAGTGCTGGCCGGCGCGTTCGCCCTGGGGTCGCTGGTGTTCGCGCTCCCGGCCGGATGGCTCGTCGCCCGCGTCGGCGCCCGGCGCACGGTGATGATCGGGCTTGCCGGGATCGGAATCTGCAGTCCGCTGTTCGGGTTCGCGGAGAACATCGTGCTGCTCGACGTTCTGCGGTTTCTGCAGGGAGGGTGCGGCGCCCTGATGTGGGCGGGAGCGATCAGCTGGGTGGTGCTCGCCGCACCGAACGAACGACGCGGCGAGCTGCTCGGCATCGTGATCGCTGCCGCGGTGGTCGGCGAGCTGCTCGGCGCCCCGCTTGGAGCCGTGGCGCACCAGATCGGCGTCAGGCAGGTGTTCGGGGCGGTTTTCTTCCTTGCCGCGCTGCTGATCGCGCTCAGCCTGGTGCTGCCTGACCCGAGACCGGGGGAAAAGCAATCGCTGGCCGAGGCCTGGCGGAGAATTCGGCGGTCCGACGTCCCCAGCGGAGTGCTGATGCTGGCCGGGCCCTCGGTGGCCTTCGGGATCGCCGTCGTGATCGGCCCCCTACACATGGACGATCTCGGTGCCTCACCCTTCCTGATCGCGGCTGCGTTTGCGTCCGGTTCGGTGGTCGAAGCGGTGGTCGGGCCGGTCATCGGGCGGCTTTCCGACCGGATCGGGCGAACGCTGCCCTACCTGATCGGGGTCGGCGCTCTGATAGTCGGGGTCATCGGCCTCGGCGCGTTCGACCGTCTGCCGCTGCTGTTCGCGGTGGTGATGGTCATGGCGTTCGGCGCCGGGATGGCCTTCACCCCGGCCAGCACCCTGGTCACCGACACGGCCCAGGCGGCCGGGGTCAACCAGGGCTATGCGTCGGGGGCGGCGAACATCGCCTGGGGCGGAGGCCAGGTGCTCGGCGCAGTCGGCGGCGGCGCGCTGGCCGGCGCTGCCGGATACCTTCTGCCCTGCCTGGTCACAGCGGCCATCCTGGTCGCGGTGGGAACCGTGGCCCGCTCTCTCGGAATCGGGCCGCCGATGATCTCGGGTCTGAAAGAGGAGACAGGAGCGGTCGATGGTCGGTGAGAGGTACGACGCGAGGAGGCTCGGCAACAGCGGAAAATCCTGGTCGAACTGGTCCGGGCGCCAGCGCTGCGAACCCCGTGACCTCGCCAAGGTGAAGGGGATCGGCGAGCTGGCCGAGCTGGTCGGCCGAGCGGGTTCCGCGGGCCGCCAGATCACCACCGTCGGCTCTGGCCATTCCTTCGCTCCGGCGGCCCTCTCCGACGATCTGCTGCTCGACATCTCGGGGCTTTCCGGGGTGATCTCGGCCGACCGCGACTCCGGTCTGGTCGAGGTGGCGGCCGGAACCGTGCTGGCCGACCTCAACCGGGAGCTCGATCGTCTCGGTTTGGCGATGCCGAACCTCGGCGACATCGACCGCCAGACGATCGCCGGTGCGGTTTCGACCGGCACCCACGGCACCGGCCTGGCTCTGCCGAACATCTCGGCCCAGATCGAAGGCATCAAGGTCATGGGCCCGGACGGGACGGTGAACGAGTTCGGGCCCGGAAGCGACGAGCTGCTGGCTGCCCGGGTCGCCGTCGGCTCGCTCGGCGTGATCACCGCGATCACGCTGCGCACGGTGCCGGCCTTCAACATGCATCGGGTCGACGCGCCGATGGACCTCGACCAGGTGCTGGCCGACTTCGACCGGCTCACCGGGGAAAACGAGCATTTCGAGTTCTTCGTCTTTCCCTACACGCGGACCGCTCTCACCCTGACCCGCAACCGCACCGACCGGCCGCTCGCTCCACGCTCGAAGGTCGACCGCTTCCTCGGTGACGTGGTCATCGAGAACGGGCTCGGCGACCTCGCTCTGAGGCTGACCGGCCACGTCCCTTCGATCATTCCGAAGCTGGCCCGCTACTCGAGCCACTTCATGTCGCAGTCGGAACAGACCGATCTTTCACACCGGGTCTTCGCCAACTACCGGACGATCCGCTTCAACGAGATGGAGTACGCGCTCCCGGCCGAGCACGGACCGGAGGCCCTCTACCGGGCGATGGCGCTGGTCGAGTCGGAGGGCTTCCCGCTGCCGATGCCGATCGAGTGCCGGGTCTCGGCCGGTGACGACGCGCTGATCAGCTCAGCTCACGGCCGGTCTACGGCCTACATCGCCTTCCACCAGCATCGGACCATGGAGTACGAGCCCTATTTCCGCGAGATCGAGAAGATCTTCCGCGAGTACGACGGCAGGCCGCATTGGGGCAAGCTCCACTTCCGCGAGGCCGCCGATCTCGCTCCGGTCTTTCCCGAGTGGGACCGCTTCCAGGCCGTCCGCGACCGGCTCGACCCGAATCGCACCTTCAGCAACGCCTACGTCACCCGGGTCCTCGGGCCCTGAGACCGCGACCCAGCCGAAAAGTGAGTCTCATCACTTAGCGGACCTCGAGGTCCGTTTAGCTGTTACTATCCGGACCAATGAGTCCGCTTAGTGAATCGCCTGCCGGGGAAGCCCTGCACGACCGTCCCCATCCCATGCGCAGCCTGATGATCCTCGGCCTGGCCGCGCTCTCGTTCGCCCTCGCCCAGACCACCTTGATCCCGGCTCTGGCCGAGCTGATGGATGAGTTCCACACCGACGCGACCGGCATCGCCTGGGTCCTCACCGGGTACCTGATCTCGGCCGCTATCTTCACCCCGATCTTCGGGCGGCTCGGAGACATGTTCGGCAAACGCCGGCTGCTCGTGATCGCCCTCTTCACCTTCGCCGCCGGCTCTGCCGTCTCGGCCCTCGGAGACAGCGTGGCCGTGATCGTCGCGGGCCGCGTCCTCCAGGGCGTCGGCGGCGGAATCTTCCCGCTCTGCTTCGGGATCATCCGGGACGAGTTCCCGCCCGAGAAGGTCTCGGCTTCGATCGGGCTGATGTCGGCGACGCTCGGCATCGGCGGCGGGGTCGGCCTGATCATCGGCGGTCTGATCGTCGATCACGCCTCGTACCACTGGATCTTCTGGCTCGGTGGGGGAATGGCCGTGATCGCCGCGATCGCCGCGATGTTGTTCGTACCCGAATCGCCGAACCGGATGCCTGCCCGGATCGACTATCGGGGCGCCGCGGTGCTCGCGGTCGGGCTCTCGGTCCCGATGTACGCCATCTCCGAAGCCAACAACTGGGGCTGGGGCAGTTTCAAGACGATCTCCCTGATCCTGGCGGGGGCGATCGTGATCGCCTTCTGGACCTGGCTGGAAAAGCACACCGACGAGCCGCTTGCCGACATCGCGATGCTGATCAAGCCGACCGTGGCGATGACCAACATCGCCACCATCCTGATCGGCTTCGGCATGTTCGCCTCATACGTCCTCATCCCTCAACTGGTCGAGGCCCCGACCGACACGGGCTATGGCTTCAACTACTCGGCCACCCAGGCGGGGCTCGTCATGCTGCCGGCGGCGCTGATGATGCTCTTCGCCGGTCCCCTCTCCGGCCGGCTCGGCGCCCGCTTCGGCAACAAGCTGCCGCTGGCGCTCGGCGGGCTGGCCAGCGGAATCGGGCTGGTCGGCCTCGGCCTCGACCACGGCTCGGCCCTGCCGATCGTTCTCTGGAACATCGTTTCCTCGATCGGCGTCGGTCTCGCCTATGCCGCGATGCCGAACCTGATCATGGAAGCGGTCCCGGTCGAACGCACCGGTGAGGCGACTGGCTTCAACGCATTGATCCGCTCGGTGGGGTCGTCGCTCGGCTCTCAGGTCACCGCGTCGATCCTGACCGCGACGATCGTCGCCGGGGCCGTGTTCCCGACCAGCCAGGGATTCAAGGTCGCGTTTCTGGTCGGCGCCGGCGTCTCGCTGATCGCGGGCATCCTCGCGCTTTGGATCCCGAGTTCCGGGCATCGGCACCTGCCGGTCTCCGAGGAGATCGGAGCCGCGAGCATCCTTCCCGATCCCGCTCTCGCTGCCGATGACTGATGACCTCTCCCGGTACGGAACCCGTCGCTGAAGAAGCCGCTGCCGAAGGCGAGGTACCGCGGCGGGCCGATGCGGTCCGCAACCGGGAGAAGGTGATTCACGCGGCCGAGCAGGTCTTCGCCGAACATGGGGTGGACGCCGGCATTCCCGAGATCGCCGAGCGAGCCGGGGTCGGCAAGGGCACCGTCTACCGCAACTTCGAGAGCAAGGACGATCTCGTCGCCGCGATCCTGACCAGGCGGATGGTCCGGTTCGACGAGGACATCAGCGCCGCTCTCGAGAGCAACGATCCTGGCGAGGGTTTTCGCCAGGTCCTGCAAGGCGCCGCCGCCCGGGCCAGCGACCTCAGCTTCCCGGCCGGCATCTACTGGCCGGGAAAGAACCCCGAGCTGGATGCGGTGAAGGCCCGGACCAAGGAGCACATGGCCGACCTCGTGGAAGCGGCCAAAGAGCAGGGCACGATCCGCGACGATGCGACGGCGGACGAGGTCTGGGTCATCTTCGGCGGCCTCTGCCGCACCCTGGGTGACGCCGGCGAACGCAGCCCCGACGTCTGGCGCCGGCACACCGATCTGGTGATCGACGCCTTCCGTCCCTGAGCAAATCCCGATCAGCTGCGCAAATCCGCAACGGATTTGCGCGTTTTTCACGCCGGATTCCAAACAATCGGCAACGAATGCTTGCGTGACGACGTCACATTCGCTAACTTGAAAGTGCCAAAGCGTTTTGGTGAGGACATGACGCTAGGCATCGAGCGAGAGGAACCGAGGTATGGCAGTCGATTTTCGACAACTTGCCGGCAAAGCTTCCGATCTGGTCGAAGACGGCCGGGCAAGGGGGGTGCCTCTGCGGTCGGTCGGCGGGGTCGCGATCTGGTCGAGCCTCCCGGACGGTCTCCGCGAGGAGTACGAATCGGTCCGCGAGCGTCCCAAGGACCTCGACATGGTCGCACCGGAGGGAACCCCGGTGGAAGACATCAAAGCGATCTTCGTGGGTCGCGGCTACGCCCCCGACGAGCGGCTGATCGCCTGGCGGGGAAACGAGCGTCATCGGTACTTCGAGCTGGACGAGAACGGCGAGCCGGTGGTCGACATCGACCTGTTCCTCGGGTTGCCTCCCGCCTGTCACCGGTTCGACCTGCCGGCTGAGGAGTTCGGCCGGGCCGGGGTCAGCCTCTCGGTGACCGAGCTGCTGCTCCAGAAGCTTCAGATCGTCGAAACCACCGACAAGGATCTGACCGACATCGCCTATCTGCTGCTGGCCAACCCGGTCAGCCTCAACGGTTCTGGCATCGATGACTCCAGGGTCGCCGGATTGCTGAGCAAGGATTGGGGGTTCCACTACACCGCCTCGAGAAACCTCGAGCGGGTCACGGCGATTCTCGGGCAGAAGATGGACGGAGCTTCGCGGCAGGCGACCCAGGACCGTATCGGCACCCTGGTCGAGGACGTGGAGGCGGCTCCGAAATCGCGCAGATGGAAGATGCGGGCCAAGGTGGGAACCAGAGTCGCCTGGTACGAAGAGGTCGAGGAACTGGACCGTTAACCGAGGGGGTCTCGACCAACTCCACAAGATTTTTGAAGCCAATGCCAAAGCGTTTTAGCAAAGACAACGAAATGCGATTCAATCGGAGGAGAGATGTCAGATAAGCAAGCATCTACGGGGGCCGATTCAGGATCCCTGGGGGTGTTCTCAAGGCGGTCGTCGGGGCTGGTCAGGCAACTGTCCATCGTCGACATGACCTGGTACGGGATCCTCGCGGCGGGGGCCCTCTTCGGGCTCGTCTACGTGTTCCCCGTCCCGCAGCTGTTCATGCCGGGAGTGAGCGTTCCCATCTCGGCTCTGATCGCGATGGTCATCATGATCCCGGTCTTCATCGTCTACGCGGGGTTCGGCTCGGCGATGCCCCGGATGGGCGGTGACTACCTCTATCAATCACGCGCGCTTCACCCCGCGATCGGCTTCACCTTCACCTTCGCGTGGGAAGTATTCATGTGGATCACCTTCACGACCGTGGGCGGGATCGTGGTCAGCCAGCTCGGGCTCCAGCCGCTGCTCTACAACCTGGGGCTGATCTGGGATTCCAGTTGGCTGATCGACAAGGCCAACTGGTTCGGCAGCCCCGACGGCCTGCTCGTGACCACCCTGGTCCTGGTCGTCCTCGCCTTCATCACCACGGTCCGAGGGATCGGCGTCTACCGGAAGGTCCAGCGCTGGTTCATCGTCCCGGCGATCGTCATCTCCAACGTGACCCTGTTGGCGCTGCTGCTGCGGTCCAAGGATTCGTTCCTGGCGCATTTCGACGCCTTCCACGAGAAGGCCTTCGGCATGGAGCACGCATCCCAAAAAGTCACCGACTTCGCGACCTCGGCCGCGATCTCCGACCCCGGATTCTCGCTGAAGTACACGATCCTCTTCCTCTCCGTGACCGGGTTGATCTGGTACGTCGTCTTCGGCGCCCAAGGCCTGCTCGGCGAGACCAAGCAGGCGAACAACTTCGGCAAGCTCTTCAAGGCGTTCACGATCGGCGGCCTGTTCGTCGGCCTTTTCGCCTGGGTCCTGCCGACCTTCCTCTTCCAGAACATGGTCGGGGGCGACTTCATGTACGCCTACGCCAACGCGGCCGGCGTGAAGGGAGGGGTCCCGGTCGCCGCCGGAACCTCGATACCCAGCCTGGCGATGATGATGACCACGAGTCCGATCGTCTCGCTGCTGCTCTCGATCGGCTTCATCGCGGTCGGCTTCTACTTCGCCAACTGCGTGTTCATGAACATGACCCGGGTGCTCAGCGCCATGGGCATGGACCGGACCTTGCCAGAGTGGTTCTCGCGGGTCTCGCAGAAGTTCCACGCTCCGGTCAACGCGGCGATCTTCTACTTCATCGTCGCCGTCGCGATCAACTTCCTCTTCCGGTACGACTCGGAAGCCCAGAACACGATCGTGCTCGGCGGCGCCTTCACGAGCGTCGGCGTGATCGCGGTGACCAGCCTGTCGGCGGTCTTCTTCGTCAAACGAGCCAAGCACGTGTATGACGTCTCGCCGGTGGCCAAGCACAGGCTTTTCGGCCTGCCCCTGATAGCGGTCGCGGGCGCCGTCTCGTTCATATGCGCGGGCGGCGTGACGGTGGCCAACCTGTTCGTTCCCGAGCTGGGATTCACCACCGGCTGGGCCCGGACGCTGCTGCTGATCAGCCTGGTCGTCTCGGCGATCTGGTTCTTCGCCTACCGGGCGTGGCAGAAGAGCCGGGGCGTCGACATCGACCTCACCTTCAAAGAGATTCCGCCGGAGTAGGCCTTGGGACTCTTTGGAAAGAAGGACTCGGACAAGGCGAACAGGAAGAAGATCCTGTTCGCCACCGACCTCCACGGCAGCGAGTACACCTTCGCGAAGCTGATCAAGGTCCTCGACCTGTGGAGCCCCGACGCCCTCGTGCTCGGCGGCGACGTGGCCGGCAAGGGCCTGCTTCCCGTCCTCGTCGAAGGCGATCGCGCCCGGATGAGGTGGATGGGCGAGGAGCACGATGTCCCGTTGGGAGAGATCGAGGAGTACGAGGCTCGGGCCAACCAGCTCGGCTTCTATCCCTACCGGGTGGACGCCGAAGGACTGGAGCGGCTGAGGACCGACGAGGAGTTCAAGGACGAAGTCTTCGAACGCCTCATGCTGGAGCGCTGGGCCGAGTGGCTGGACCGTCTGGAGGCCCGCTGCGCGGAGCTCCAGATCCCGGCCTTCGTGATTGCCGGCAATGACGACCCCTGGTCGCTCGACGAGTTGAACGAGCAGGAGCGCGACTGGGTGACCGGGGCCGACGGCAAGGTCGTCCCCTTCCTCGACCATTGGCAGTTGCTCTCGATCGGCCTCGCCAACGAGACACCCTGGCAGTGCCCCCGGGACGTTCCCGAGGAGCGCCTGGCCGGCGAGCTCGATCAGCTTGCCGCCCAGGTGGATGACTTCGACAACGTCATCGCCAACATTCACGTCCCGCCATACGGCTCGAGCCTCGACATCGCGCCCGAATTGGACACCAGCGTGGTGCCCCCTCGGCCGATCACCGGTTCGACCGTGCCGGTCGGCTCGGTCGCCTCGAGGGAGTTCCTCGAGAAGTACCAGCCGTTCCTGTCCCTCCACGGGCACATCCACGAATCACCCGGCAAGGCCAGCATCGGCAAGACCTACGCCCTCAACCCTGGAAGCGAGTTCGCGGAGGGCATCCTCCGCGCGGTCCTGGTCACGATCGAACCCGGCCGGGTGGTCGGCCATCAGTTCGTGAGCGGATAGCCAAATGAAAGAGAAGGAGCAAGCGCATGAATGACACCGAGAAGATCAACGGCATTCCGCGAGGGGAGTTTGCCGAACGGAGAGCCGAGCTCAGGCGGCGCATCGCCGAACGCGGACTCGACGGCGCCCTGGTGGTGAGCCGGGGAGCGAACGGGGCCGATTGGGGTGGTGACGTGGTCTACCTGACCAACCACTACTCGCCTTTCCCGCAGATCCCCGACCGGCCGCCGATGTGGTCCGGCCGCGGCCTGGCCTCGGTCGTCATGCCGGCCGAAGAAGACGCGACCCTGGTGGTCGAGATCCCGGACTGGCGCCAGGACCTCGTCGTCTGCGACGACGTCCAGTTCGCGGGCGACCTCTGGGCCGGCACGATCGACGCGCTGAAGAAGCGCGGCCTCGGCGCCGGCAAGATCGGTCTGATCGGCCGCGAGAGCCTTCCCTACATCGCGATCGACCGCATCTCCTCGGAGCTGCCGGACCTGGAGTTCGAGTGGGCCGATGACATCATCGAGTCGATGCGTCTGGTCAAATCGCCGTCTGAGCTCGGTCTGATCCGCGAGTCGGTCCGGGTCGGCTCGGAGATGGTCGCCGCATTCCTGGAAGCAGCCGTCCCCGGCGCGACCGAGGCCGACTGCGTGGTCGCTGCCTTCGGCAAGGGAGTGCCCCAGGGGGCCTTCCCGCTCGACATCCCGGTCACCTCCGGCGAGCACATCGACCACTTTCAGTGGGATCGGATGCCGTCCTGGGACCACAAGCGGAAGCTCCAGCCCGGCGACATGATCCACCCCGACATGTACGGCACGGTCAACGGCTACTTCTACGACATGGTCCGCACCACCGTGGTCGGCCGCAAGGCCACCGATGCGCAGCGCGAGGTCCTCGAAGCGCCGATCGCCCTGGTCGAGCATGTGATGGAGGCGATGAAGCCCGGAGTCAGTTGCGGCGAGCTGTTCGACCGCGGTTCGGCCTGGCTGGCCGAGCACGACTTCGAGGTGCCGGGCCGGGAGGCCGAGGGCAACTTCGCCCAGAGCTTCCCTTCGTTCGGACACTCGATGGGGCTCGCCTGGGAGCATCCCTTCGTCTGCCCCAACGAGCCGACCGAGCTCGCACCCGGCATGGTCTTCGCGATCGAGGTCGAGATCGGAAGGCCCGGTGCGGGCACCGGCGCCTTCGAGCACGATGTGATCGTGACCGAGGACGGCATCGAAAACCTGACCGACGGCCTCCAGCGGGTCTGGTGGGAATAGTCGGTTGAGCGACTCCGCCGACATCCGCATCGCACCGATCGGAGCCACCGGACGGCCGGCATCCGACGGCACGGACGCGAGCGGTCTCCTGGACGAGATCGGGGCCGCGGCCGAGGCCGGCGCCGATCTCGTCCTGCTCCCCCAGCTCAGTTTCTCTCCTTATTTTCCGGCCCACAGGGACCGGGTAGGGCTCGAGCTGGGGGAGAGGCTCCCGTCACCGCGGATGTCCGCGGCGCGTCAGGCAGCCAAGGGGGCGTGGTTGGCGGCGTCCGCCTACGAATGTGTGGGCGAGGGCGTCTTCTACGTGACTGGAGAGCTCGGTTCGACGGATGAGGGGACGGCGCTGACCCAGCGCCAGCACCATCCCGAGGCCGCGGTCGGCCGCTTCGAGCAGATGTTCTTCTCGCCCGGGCACGAAGAACGTGCCGTCGCCGCCCTCCCCTGGGGGTGGACCGGGATGCTGGTCGGCCAAGACGCCTGCTGCCCCGACGCATGGGCCGACCTGAAGCGGGCCGGAGCCGAGCTGATCCTGATCTCGGTCAGCGAGAGCGCCGATGGCTGGCAGGGGGTCTGCCGGGTGGCGTCGGGCTTCTCGGCCGTTCACCGAATCTCGGTCTGTGCCGTCAACCGCGCCGCGGCGCCGGATGAGCCAGATTTCGCCGGTGGCTCCTTCGCCTGCGATTCACGTGGCCACGAGGCGGTCGCCGATCAGAACGGCCTTTTCCCACTGTCAATTCCGAATCGCGGGAGGGTCGAAGCATGAGTGAAGAGAGTGTCATCGGCCAGGTCGAAGGCGTCGGATCGGTCGAGCACGCCTACTACGAGCGCCGGGAGCCCCTGACCGGGGTCGTCCTGCTCCCCGGTCAGGAAGAGCACGACACCGGCGAGCATCCGGAGAACATCCGGCGTCTTCCCCCGGTCGTGAGGCGCCTGCGAGAGAGCGACGACTGGGACCGGCTCTTCGTGATGCATCCTCGGAGCGCGCGGATCGAAGACATCGCCCGATCGCATACGGATGCCTACATCGAGTCGATCAGGCGGGCCGACGCGGAAGGACCGGCCTGGCTCGACACCGACACCATGGCCGGACCGGGCAGCTTCGACCTCGCGCTTCGGGCATCGGGTGCCGCCCTGACCGCGGTCGATGCCGTGACGATGGAGGCCTACTGGCGACCCGACAGCCTCTTCGCGCTGATACGGCCGCCCGGGCACCACGCCCCGCCGGACCGTGCGATGGGCTTCTGCCTCTTCAACCACGCCTCGGTCGCGGCGCGCTACGCCCAAGCCACCTACCCGATCGAACGGGTGGCGATCGTCGACTGGGACGTCCACCACGGCAACGGGATCCAGGACATCCACTACGAGGACCCCTCGGTCCTCTACGTCTCGCTCCACCAGTGGCCGCTCTACCCCGGCACCGGAGCTGTCGACGAGACCGGCGGAGGCGACGGCGAAGGCTTCAACGTCAACCTGCCGATGCCGCCGGGCTCCGGCGACCGCGAGTACGGCGAGGCCTTCGATGCGGTGGTCGAGCCCATCCTCGAGCGGTTCGATCCCCAGCTCTTGATCGTCTCGGCGGGGCAGGACGGCCACGCCGCCGACACGCTCTCGAACCAGATGATCTCGGCGGCCGGCTTTCGTGACATGGCGGCGCGCATGGCCGCCTTCGCCCAGGCCAAGGGGATCGGCCTGGTCGTGCTTCACGAGGGCGGCTACAACGTCTCGACCCTGCCCCAGCTCGATCACGCGATCCTCGGCGGCCTCGGATCGTTCTCGACCGACGTCGCCGATGTGTTCGCCGACGGCGCCGAGCCGGCCGCCGGCTGGGCCGATCGCCTGGCCGAGATCCTCGAGGTCCAGCAGGCCCACTGGCCGGGGCTTGCGAGCTGATGCCGGGCCCGCTCCGAGTCGCCGTCTGGCCCGGCATGCCCGATGGCGGCGCGCTGGAGGAGGCGGGGTCTCGGGTGGGCCGGAAGCTGGAAGTCGAGGTGATCAGCTCGAACGAGGATCTGGAGGCGCTGCTCGAATCCGAGCTGCCCTTCGACCTGATCACTCCCTCCGATTACCTGGTCGAGAAGCTGGTTGCGGAGAAGCGGCTCCTCGATCTCTCGGAGCGGTTCAAGCCCAGGCGGGATGATTTCGAGCGATGGGCTCGGTTCCCGCCCTGGGATCCCGAAGAGCGATACTGCGTTCCGCTCGCCTTCGGCACGACCGGGCTGCTCCATTCGTCGTCTCGGGCGCCGGGCCTGGATTCCTGGTTGCAGTTCTTTGACCCCGATCGGGGAGTCAGGGTCGGGCTGCTCGACGAGGTGAGGGAAGTGGTGGGTGCGGCGCTGATCGCCGCCGGCCATTCCCCCAATGAGACCGCGGCCGGTCCGCTCCGTGAGGCGGGGGAGTTGCTGGAGACGCAACGGGATTCGGTCGGATCGGTCTCCAGCGACGACTTCACCGGACCGGTCGAGCGGGGCGATGTCGACGTTCACCAGGCCTGGAGCGGCCCGGCCTCGCTGAGCGTCCGTCAGAACCCGGACCTCGGCTATGTCGTGCCGCGGGAGGGCGCGCTGCTGTGGGTGACCACCGGGGCGATCCCGGCGGACGCACCGGACCCGGAAGCGGCCGGGCGGCTGTTGGAGGCGCTGATCGAACCGGAGCTGGCCTCGCTCGCCGTGATCAACGGCGGCTACTCGACCCCGAACCGGCATGCGAGGGCCGTCCTTGCGCCCGAGCTCCAGGCCGACCGCGTCCTGTTCCCCGATGAGGAGACGATCCTCCGTTGCCAGGTGCTTTCAAGCCTGAGCGAGGAGGGCGAGCGGGCGATGATCGACCTGCGCGGCCGTCATGCCGGCGGTCAGGAGCGCGAGGTCGATTCCCGGATCTGAAGCTCGGCCGGGACGATCTCCCCGACCGGGGGCTCGATGTCGCCGCTGAGCAGCCCGACCAGCATCTTGATCGCCCGCGAACCGAGCTCCCGAGGGTGGTTCGCGATGGCGGTGAGGGACGGGGAGGCGCTGCGCATCCCTTGGCTGTCCACGGTCGCGACGATGCCGAGGTCGTCGGGGACCTTCAGGCCCAGATCGCCGGCGGCCTTCAGGGCGCCGAGGGCGAAGACGTCGAAGCTCGCGTAGATAGAGTCCGGAGGGGATCCGCTCTCGAGCAGGGCACGGGCGGTAGTCATCGCCACGTCGGCGGTTGGGTTCGCCTCGACCTCCTTGATGATCGAGTCGCCGCCTCGTTCCGCCACCCAGCGTTCGTAGGCCTCGATCGTGTCCGATGCGTACGACCTGTCCCTGGTGCCGGTGATGAGGGCGGGGCGGGAGTAGCCTTTCGACTCGAGGTGGTCGAGAACCTCGATCGTGAGAGTCGGCAGGTCGTTGTCGACCCAGCCGGTGACCTTCTGCTGGTTCTTCAGCGTGCGCCCGGCGGTGACCACGATCCCCCCGGCTTCGCTGACCGTGTCGATCAACGGTTCGTTGCCGATCGGGTCGAGGACCAAGGCCCCGTCGGCCGGGAACCGGGATAGCTGGTGGGTGACGTCCGGCGGCGTGAGGATCGGCATGTAGCCGAGTTCGAGGGCGGTCGCCGAGGCGCTGTTCAGCAGGTCGATGTAATAGGCGGAATCGACGCCGACGATGTCGGGCCCGTAGCCGGAGACCTGCAGGGCGATCGTCTTGTTGAGCCCGGTCGCGAGCCGCTGCGCGTGGACGTTGGCCGAGTACCCGAGGCGCTCGGCTATCTCGATCACCCGTTCGCGGGTTTCGGGAAGCACTCTCCCGCGATTGTTCAGTGCGTGGGAGACCGTGGTGATCGACACGCCGGCCTCCCGGGCGACATCGTGAATGCTCGGACGTCGCCTCGGTGGCGGGCTCATCAGCCAGTTTTACCATCCCGACCGGGTGTCAAACCGCTCGGGTCAGGCAGCTTCACCAGAAGATCATCGGGGTCTTGGTCAGCAGCTCGGCTCCGTCGGCGGTCACGATGAGATTCTGCTCGAAGCCGGCGCTGCCGACCCCATCGTGGGCGAGGAAGGCCTCGATCCCGAGCACCGAGTTCTCCTCGAACACCTCGTCCCCTTCCAACAGGTCGGTGCCGATCCAGGGGAACTGCCAGAAGTGGCCGATTCCGTGGCCGTAGATCGGCCACATCTCACCGGCCTGGTCCTTGGCCCCGCCGGCCTCCTCGGTCAGTCGGTCGCCGAGCCGGCAGGCCTCCATGATCGACACGCCGGGCTTGATCATCTCGATGATCGAGTCGACGATTCCGGCGGTCGCCTCCACCAGCTCCTTCTGCTCGGGGGTGGCGCCGGAGGGGTCGCAGACCGAGGTGCGCCCGGGGTCGAGCCAGTAGCCCTGCCAGATCGGGCCGTAGACCCAACCCCGGACCATGTCACCGGCCACCGGCGCGTCGAGGCTGTACCCGGTCAGCGGATTGCGGCAGAAGGTCTGGATCGAGTCGCCGTGCGAGACCGGGATCATGTGGTACGCGCCACCACGGCTGATCACTTCCGAGGCGGCGGCCGCGGCCGCTTCGGACTCGGGCTTGCCGGTCAGCAAGCCGTCGAAGAGCGCGTTGAGGCCATGGGTCACGATCTCGCCCGCCTCGCGGTAGCAGTCCAGCTCGAGCGGGCTCTTGAGCTGACGCACTCGCTCGACCAGCTGATCGTCCTCGACCCACTCGATCTCGGGCGTGGCCGCCTCGAGCAGGCGCCAGTACTTGACCGGGAGGAAGTCGGTTCCGCAGATTCCAACCTTGCCGGTCAGCCCCAGGCGGCTTACGGCCGCGGCGACCCCTTCGGGGACGTTCCAATGCCACTCGACCCGGTCGGTCGCCAGCAGGGACGATGGGGTCTCGGCTTCGTCGGTGTGGAGCTCCGGCGGCTCGCCGGCGGTCAGGATCGCGGCGGCGAACCCGCGTCCGGTCCATAGCTTCGTGTCCTGCTCGTGGCCGGAATGAGTCGAGTAGAAGTTGGTCAGGTAGTGGATGTCGCCGTAGCGCTCGTAGGTTCCGGCCGATCGTCCCCAGACCACCAAGGAGTCGAAACCGCGCCGCTCCATCTCCTCGTAGACGCGGGCCCATCGGGCCTCGTACTCGTCGATCGGAAAGTACAAATCGCCTGCCATCAGGACCTCCTCGCGTAGCACCCATGCCTACCTCGACCTCAACCTATCAAAATTTGCCAAAACGCTTTGGTATTTATGCGAAAAGGGCTGGCGACGCCTGGAAGATGTCGGTTGAAGGCTTCGCGGTGAGGCTCAGAGGAAGGTCTGGCCCTCGCCGCGGTAGGTCGGAACTTCATCGACGATCCCGTCGCCCTCGATCAGGAGCAGGGACCCGAACCGTTCGCAGAGCTCGCCCGCCTTCGCGTGGCGCAGATAGACCTTGTCACCGATCCGCAGCCGGTCGGCCGCCGCGCCGACCAGAGGTGTCTGGACTTCACCGGCGCCCTCTTCCTTTTCGAACCGGAGACCTTCCGGCAGCCACGGGACCGGCATCCGCCCCGCATCCATCGGTCCCGAAGCCAGGTAGCCGCCACCCAGGGCGGTGACCACCCCCGGCCCCGGCCGGCGAACCACCGGCAGCGCGTAGCCGGCGGCGGGCCTCAGGCTGAACCCGGAATAGCTGTCGAACTGGGCGGGCGCAAAGAAGCCGGACCCGGCCGTCACCTCGGTGACGGCCTCCTCCGCCGAGGTCGAGTCGAGAGAGCCGGTGCCACCGCCGTTGACGATCGCTATAGCCGCCATCTCGCGGATCTTCGCGACCACCTCGGCCCGCCGCTCGGCGATCTCCGCCCGCGACCTCTGCTGCATCCAGCGGATGGATCGGGAACGAAGAGGGCGCCGGGGCACGCGGTCGCCGACCCCGGCGATCTGGCCTTCATAGGCCATCAGGGCGACTAGCTCGAGCTTGTCGCGTCGGTCGATCTCCTCGGCCAGGGCGACCGCCTGATCGGGCGAGTGGACCGGCGAACGGCGGGGACCGGCCTTTAGCCTTCCCCCGAAGGCCCACCAACCGGCGTCGAGGTCGAGGCAGAGGCGGGCCGGAGCGGCCTCGGCACCCAGCACCGACTCGATCAGGTCCAGGTGCTCGACGCAGTCGACCATCAGGATCGGAGCGGTGCCAGGGCTCGCCACCGAGCGCAGAGCCAACTCCGCAAGGCAGTCGAGATCGGTGGTCGGGTAGGCGAGCAGCAGGTCTTCGAAACCACGGTCGGCCAGCCAGAGGGTCTCCGCCAGGGTGAAGGTCATCAGTCCTCGAAAGCGCCGATCGCGACCCAGGATCTGCTCGATCAGCGAGCGGCAGCGCAGAGACTTGGTCGCGACCCGGATCGGCTTCTCCCTGGCACGGGTGAGCAGAGAACCGGCGTTGCCCCAGAATGCATCGAGGTCGACGAAGGCGAACGGTGCCTCGACCTCGCCGAAGATTTCCTCCAGCTCGGCGTGGGTCCGGAGCGGTGCGCCATCCATGGCCGCAGGTTAGCCGCCGGCCCACGCAAAGTGACCTTGGCGGCCAGGCTTCCGGAATCGTCGTAGCCGGCGCTCAGACCCGTCACGTCGCGGTTGGGCGAGAGCGACGAGTCCGTGTCACCGCCGGCTTCGCCTCGAATGCCTTGCCCGCCGCGGCTGCCGGAACCGCGATCAGCCCAGCGCGGCGGCTGTAGCGATCCACTTCGCGAACCGGCCTGCCGTTACACCTGCCATGTCACGACGCACCTTCCCCAGAGAGGACTCTTGATACAGGCGGCCCCCTGTCGGCCACCACGGGGCGGGGATATATGAGCGGATTTCCAGCTCGCAGCGGAGAGGGAGGGATTCGAACCCTCGATACGGCTATAAACCGCATACTCCCTTAGCAGGGGAGCGCCTTCAGCCACTCGGCCACCTCTCCGGGCCGCACGATTCTAGGGAATACGCGCGTCATCTGGTCTTCACCGGACGACAGCTGAGACCCGTCCGGTCATAAAGCAGGCGAACGGTCGATCGAACCCAGGTTCGGGGTCGGCCGTACCGCACCTAATTTGGTCACAGGGTGTTCACATCTCAGTACCCCCTTTCCAAACCTCATGACCGCCCGGTCTGTCTGGCGACGTCGATTGCCGCCATCCACCCCGGGACCAAGGAGAAACTTCATGCGTCAAAGAAGCGCCTTTCTGGCGTTGCTTATCTTGAGCGTTCTCGGGCTGGCAGTTCCGGCCGCGAACGCCGCCCCTCGTGACTACTCGGCGATCGCTCGCAACATCATCCCCTCGGGCCAACCCGGCGGGATCACGACGCTGGACAGCAGCCAGGCCGTGATGTACGACGCGCTCACGCCGCTTTTCAACCACGTCACCAACAAGGACATCCAGAAGGACTTCAAGTCCGAGACCCTCGGCACCAAGGACGATGGTCCGTACACGACGGAAAAGGTCCCAAGGGACGGCGTCACCATCGAGCGCGACAAGTACGACGTGCCCCACGTCACCGCCACGACCTATGACGGCGGGATCTGGGCGGCCGGTTGGATTGCCGCCGAGGATCGCGGACTCCTGCTGCAGCAGGCCCGCAACAACGCCCGCGTCGCCGCCATCGACGTGCCGGGCCTCAGCGCCATCGGCCTCGTCTCCGGACTCGCCAACTTCCAGCCGAGCAGCCAGACCGAGACCGAGATCTCGAAGCAGACCAATGCCCTCAAGAAGGCCGGCAAGGAAGGCAAGGCAGTCTTGCGTGACATCGACACCTACATCGGTGGCATCAACGACTATCTGGCCGCCGAGAGCCCGGCGACCCCGCGTTGGACCCGCAACGACGTCTACGCGCTGAACGCCCTGAAGGACCAGTTCCTCGGCGAGGGTGGCGGCGACGAAGCCCGTCGCTCGCAGTTCCTCGGCACTCTGATCAAGCAACTCGGCGCGAAGAAGGGCTGGAAGGTCTTCAACGATCTCCGCCAGCACACCAACCCCGAGAGCCCGACCTCGATCGACGGCAGGTTCCCCTACGAGCCGATCCCGTCGAACAAGTCCGGCAGCGTGATCATCGATCCGGGCAGCTACAAGCCGGTGAACCCGGTCCAGGGCGCCACCGCAAGCTCGCTCAGCGCCCACACCAGCTCGCTGGATTCGCTCGAGCCGCGTCATCAGGCATCGAACACCCTGATGATCACCAAGAAGAAGTCGGCCACCGGCCGTCCGCTGATGGTCGGCGGACCGCAGATCGGCTACTTCGCGCCGGGCCTCACCTACGAGATCGACATGAACGCCCCGCACCTGAAATGGCGTGGCGCGACCTCGGCCCCGTTCCCCGGCTACCTGCTGATCGGTCGTGGCCAGGACTTCGCGACGACGCTGACTTCGGCCAGCGGCGACGTGATCGACCAGTACGCCGAGACCCTCTGCGACGGCAGCCTGACCAAGTACAAGTACAAGGGCAAGTGCCTTGACATGGGCAACTTCGACGCCGGCACGCTGAACGGCAGCCCGGTTTCGTTCAAGACCACCGTCCACGGTCCGGTCGTCGGCTACGCCACGGTCAAGGGCCGTACGGTCGCGGTCTCGTCGAAGCGCTCGAGCTACGGCAAGGACGTGCTCGACCTGCTGTTCAACCGTCGCCTCTCGAACGGGTCGGTCAAGAATCCGAAGACCTTCTACGAGGCTGCTTCGAAGACGCCGCAGACGTTCAACTCGTTCTACATCGACAACAAGCACGTCGCGCTCTACACCAGCGGCAAGCTGCCGATCCGCGACAAGCGGGTCGATCCGGGCCTGCTCACCAAGGGCACCGGCCAGTACGAGTGGAAGGGCTTCCTCTCGAAGAAGGGCCACCCGCACGGAATGGATCCGAAGTCGGGGATGATGGTCAACTGGAACAACAGCGTCGCCCACGGATTCGGCTCCGCCGATGACGAGTGGGGCCGCGCCGGGTCGGTCGAGCGAGTCAACATGCTCACCCGCAACCTGAAGCGGAACGCGAACAAGAAGACCGGCAAGTTGAACATGGCCCAGGTCGTCTCGGCGATGAACGCCGGCGCCACCCAGGACGTGCGCGCCATCTTCACCGTGCCGTTGCTGGCCCAGCTGCTGAAGGGCTCCAAGGCCCCGACCGCCCAGGCTCAGCAGATGCTGAATGAGATGGTCGCCTGGAACAAGCACAACGGCAGTCGCCTCGACCGCGACAACGACGGTCTGATCGACGCCCCGGGCGCTGCGTCCATGGATGTCGCCTGGCCGAAGATCGCCGATGCGTTCATGGAGCCGGTGCTCGGCAACGAGGACAACCTGAAGGAGCTGAACTCGCTGTTCTCGCGGTTCGACCAGCCGCCGGGCGGTCAGTACTCGGGCTGGTACCAGTACTTCGACCGTGACATCCGGTCGCTGCTCGGCAAGAAGGTGAAGAGCCCCTTCCGGGTCAAGTACTGCGGCCACGGCAAGAAGGCCGCCTGCCAGAAGGCTGTCTGGGCGGCGATCGCCGCCGCCGGCACCGAGCTGGCCGGCCAGCAGGGTTCCGAGAACCCGGCCGACTGGCACTCGAGCGCCACCGCGGAGCAGATCAAGTTCGCCCCGCTCGGCCTGATCACGATGCGATACACCAACCGCCCGTCGGGCATCCAGCAGGTGATCTCCTTCAAGGGTCACCGCTAGCCCCAGCCGGAAATAGCAGCACGAGGGATAAGCCCGCCCCGCTCGTCGGGGCGGGCTTTCCTCTTTCCTTGGCGGTGCAGGCACTCACCGCCAGGCCTTCTCGCCGGGCCATAGGGGGACGACCCGGAGAGATCACGGCCCTGACTTTCCGTTTACCCCGGTCTGGGCCGTTCAAAACCGGCGTCACGCAAATGGCAGGTTTGCGGCACATTCACATGTGCGGATGGCCGGGATCGTCATGATGGTGGGGTGAATCAGACCCACTCCGAAATCCGCCGTACGAAGATCGTTGCCACAGTCGGTCCCGCATCCTGGGATCCGGCGGTGCTTGAACAGATGATCATTGCCGGCGTAGACGTATTCCGGCTGAACTTTTCGCATGGGGACGCACCGACCCACGTGCGCGTGATCAAGAACATCCGCGAGGTATCGGAGCGGCTCGAGATGGAGGTCGGGATCCTCGGTGACCTGCCCGGCCCCAAGCTGAGGGTCGGCGAGTACCCGCAGGGAATCGTCGACATCGTTCACGGCTCGACGGTGACCGTCACCCCCGACCAGGTCGACGGCACCGCCACCTTGATCCCCGTCGACTGGCCGGAGCTCAGCGATGCGCTGAAGATCGACGACACCGTCTATCTGGCGGACGGCTCGATCCGGATGCGGGTCACGGCCAACGACGGCAGGACCGTCCAGTGCGAGGTCGAAGTCGGTGGACCGCTCTCCTCCCACAAGGGGATGAACCTGCCCGGCGTCGAATCGGGGCTCGACTCGGTCTCCGCGGACGACCTGCGTTGGGTCGAGTTCGCGGTCGCCAACCAGCTCGATTACATCGCCGTCTCGTTCGTCCGCAAGGCAGAGGATCTCGATCCGGTCCTCGACAAGCTGGCGGAGCTCAGGTCGGACATCCCGATCATCGCCAAGATCGAGAAGCCGCAGGCAGCCGACGCGGTCGAGGACATCGTCGAAAAGGCGACCGGAGGGATCATGGTCGCCCGCGGCGATCTCGGCATCGAGGTTCCGCTCTCGAAGGTGCCAGTGCTTCAGAAGAGTCTGATCCGGGCGGCCGGCAAAGCCGGCAAGACGGTGATCACGGCCACCCAGATGCTGGCTTCCATGGTTTCGGCCAAGCGGCCGACCCGGGCCGAGGTGACCGACGTCGCGACCGCGATCTACGACGGCACCGACGCGATCATGCTTTCCGAGGAGACCGCGGTCGGTGAGTACCCGGTCGAGGCGGTCAAGGTCATGGATCAGATCGCCCGCGGCACCGAGCCCGACCTGCCGTACTGGGACTGGGTGCTGAACCGGACCAGCCAGCACGAGATGACGGTCTCCGACTCGGTGACCCAGAGTGCTGTGATCGCCGCCTACCGGCTGGATCTGAAGGCGATCGTCGTACCGACCGCGTCGGGACGGACCGCCAAGGTGGTGGCCGCCCACCGGCCCCGTGTACCGGTCTTGGCCGTCACCCACAGCATCAGGACCCAGCGCCAGCTGAAGCTGATCTTCGGGGTGCGACCGGTGATGAACGACCAGACCACGGAGATCCGCAACCTGCTCTACGAGTGCGCCGACGACGCGGTGACCTATGGCGCGGCTGCCTCAGGCGACCTGATCGCGATCGTGGCGGGCCTTTCGGACCTCAAGCTGGGCACCAACCTGTTCGAGGTGCACCGGGTGCCCTGAATCGGCCCTGATTCCGAATATTCGGAACTTTGAACTGAGTTCTGTAGGCTGAACCTTCCTGAAGTCGATCGAGGAGGGCGCAGTTGAGCACGGTTGAGGTCCGGAACCCGGAAGGGACGGAACTGCTGGGCGAGGTCGAGTTGACCGACCCGGCGGATGCGGCGGGTGTGGTCGAGCGGGCGGTGAGCGCGAAACGCGCCTGGGCCGGGCAGCCGGTGGCGGAACGGGCCGCGGCCCTGGACCGGGCTGCCGATCTGCTCGAACCGGAGCTCGACTCGCTGGGGCGCCTGCTCTCGCTGGAATCGGGCAAGCCGATCGGGCAGGCGGAGTTCGAGGTCGGCGGCGGGGTCCACTTCCTGCGCGGCAACGCGATCGAGGGCCGGCGTCTGGTCGGCCGGGTCCTGCCGACCGAAGGCAATTTCGGCACCGAGTGGGATCTCGCCTACACCCGCCGCGAACCACTCGGTGTGGTCGCGGCGATCCTGCCCTTCAACTTCCCGGTCGAGCTCTTCATCGAGAAATGCGCCGCGGCCCTGGTCGGTGGCAACACGGTCGTGGTCAAGCCGCCGCTGGAGGATCCACTGGTGGTAGAGCGATTCCGCGAGGCGCTGATCGAGGCGGGGGTTCCCGAGGACGCGCTCGGCGTGGTGCGGGGCGACGCCGAGGTCGGCGCCGCGCTGGCCGGAGCGCCCGGGGTGGACGCGATCTCGCTGACCGGCTCGACCGCGGCCGGCATCGCGGTGGCCACCTCGACCGCTGCCCGTCTGCCGTTCCTCCATCTGGAATTGGGCGGCAACAACGGCTGCCTGGTGCTCGAAGACGCCGACCTGGACCTGGTCGCGGCGGAGATCCTGAGGGGCAGGGTGCTGATGAACGGGCAGGCCTGCTCGGCCAGCAAGCGGGTGATCGTGCACCGCTCGCTCCACGACGGCCTCGTCTCGCGAATGGCCGAGGCCGTCGCCGCGCAGAAGGTGGGCCCCGCGGCCGAGGAGGACACCACGATCGGGCCGCTGATCCACGAGGGAGCGGCCGCCAAAGTCGCCTCGCAGGTCGCCAACGCCAAGGGCCAAGGGGCCGAGATCGCCGCCGGGACCGGCGAGGCCGACGGCGCGTACTTCGCACCCACCCTGTTGGCCGGCGTGCCGCCAACCGCCGATGTCGCCCGCGACGACGAGATCTTCGGACCGGTCTTCAACCTGATCCCGGTCGACAGCCAGGAGCAGGCGATCGAGGTCGCGAACTCCTCCTCCTTCGGGCTGATGGCCTCGGTCTTCTCGACCGACCCCCAGCGGGCGCTGGGGGTGGCCGAACGGCTCGAGTCCGGCGGGGTGGTGATCAATGGCACCGACAACTACCGGCCTCCGGTGATCCCCTTCGGCGGGGTCAAGCTCTCCGGGCGAGGCCGGGAGGGCATCGGCTACACGCTGGAGGAGATGACCCGCGAGAAGCCGATCGTCTTCCGGCGTTTCCGGGAACCACGGGGCTGAGCCGGACCATGGGCAAGGAAAAGGACGGCAAGTACCAGGTGCCGGCGGTGGTCGGCGCGATCAGCGTGCTGAATGAGCTCTCCGGAACCGGTGAGGCCGGAGCGACCCAGTCGGAGCTGGTCGAGGCGACCGGTCTCTCGAAGAGCACCATGCACAACCTGCTCTCCACCCTCGAGAGCCATGGCTTCGTCCGGCGGGAGGCGAGCACACGGCAGTACCGGCTCGGTCCCGCCTTGATCCCGCTCGGCAACGAGGCGACCCGTCAGGTCAAGCTGGTCCGCAGCACCCTCGACCGGGTCGCGCCCTTGGCCGACGAGTACGGGCTCTCCTTCGCGCTCGCCCAGCCGATCGACGCTCACGAGCTGAGGATCATCAGCCGCTTCTACCCGCCGGGCGATGTCCACGTGGGGATCACGGTCGGGAGCTCCTATGGCCCGATGGACGGTGCGCTGGGCAAGGTGCTGCTCGCCTCGATGGGCGAACAGGAGGCTCACCGGCTGATCAAGGGCCGCAAGCTGCCGGCTCACACGCGGGCGACGATCACCAGTCCCGAGTCCCTGATCGACGAGATCGACGAGGTGCGCACGCGGGGATGGTCCGTGTCGCACGGGGAGCTCAACGAGAACAACGCGGTCGCGGCCGGGATCTGGGGACCCACCGGCGACCTCGAGCTGGTCCTCTTGGCGCTCGGGTTCCCGGCCCAGCTCGACGGCGATCGATTGACCGAGATCGGCGGAGTGCTGCGCGATACGGCCGATGAAGTCATGGGCGCGGCCGGTGCCGTCGCGCCCGGGCGCTAAAGGACGGACCGGTATTTCCTCCCCCGGTACAGGAGAAGCGGTTGCTTTTCCCGGCCGGGCTGTGTTACGTTTCCGTCCACGATATAGAACTTGGTTCAGCATATTGAACACGCTGAACAGTCTCTCGGTCAACCGGGAGCACTGACAGGAGGCTGAAGTGAGCGAAGCCAGGGAAGTTGATCTCGTCATCAAGGGCGGCACGGTGGTCAGCCCCAGCGGTACCCGCAAGATCGGCATCGCGGTCGATGGCGGCAAGATCGTCGCCGTCACCCAGGACGAGTTCCTGCCGCCCGCCAGGAAGACCGTCGATGCGACCGGCCTGCATGTGATTCCGGGCCTGGTCGACACCGAAGCCCACCCCGGCTGCTACTCGCCACTCAAGGACGATCTCGGCTCCGAGTCCCGCGCCGCCGTCACCGCCGGTGTCACCACCTGGGGCATCCACGCTCCTTCCACCCGGATGGGTCACCCGACCTTCGCTGAGTTCGTCCAGAAGGAAGACGTGATCTCCTTCCACGACTCCTTCCCCCACTTCGAGCAGGCGGTCAAGGACGACTCGGCCGTTGACGTCTTCGCCACCTACATGCTGGAGACCGACCAGCAGGCCGAGGAGATCCCGGAGTACGCGAAGGAACACGGCGTCACCTCGTACAAGCTCTACCTCCAGGCGATGAGCCCCGAGGCGGAGCCGAACTGGCCCGGCCGCCGGGCCGGCCTCGGAGCCGGCTTCGACGACGGCGTGATCTGGGTGACCATGGAGAACGTCGCCGCGATGGGCCGCCCCGGCATCGTCTGCATGCATTGCGAGAACTGGGAAGTGGCCCGGATCTATGACAAGCGCCTCAAAGCCGAAGGACGCACCGACTGGGCGACATGGTCGGACCGCTCACCGCACTACCTCGAGGCGTCCCACATCCGCTGGTACGGAGACATGGCCGCCCACCTCGGCTGCCCGATCTACATCCAGCACTCGACCACTCCCGAGTCCTACAAGGAGATCCTCGAGCTGCGCGGGCGCGGCGTCGAGTGCCACGCCCAGACCGGGCCGCACTGGCTCCACTTCGGCAAGGAAGAGTTCAACGCTTGGCGGATCAACGTCCCGCTCCGCTCGCGTCAGAACAACCCCAACATCTGGACCGCGATCGAGGCCGGGATCATCAACTCGGTCGGATCCGACCACGTGGTCGCCTGGGGCGACGCCAGCTACGAGGCTTCCTACAACGAGAACATCTGGGAGCTCAAGACCGGATTCACCTCGCGGGTCGAGATGCTGCTGCCGGTGCTGCTCAACGGCGTCAACCAGGGCAAGATCTCGATCGAGCGCATGGTCGAGGTGGCCTGTGCCGAACCGGCCCGGATCTTCGGCGTGTACCCGCAGAAGGGCCTGATCGACATCGGTGCCGATGCGGACATCGTCTTGGTCGACCTCGACAAGGAGGTCACCGTGAAGAACGAGAACGTGCTGACCCGTTCCGGCTGGACCTGCATCATGGACCACACCCTCAAGGGCTGGGCGGTCGCCACCTTCCTGCGCGGCAAGCAGATGTCGAAGTGGGATGACGGAGCGCCCGGGCCGGAGTTCATCGGCGACGCCGATGGCCAGTACCTGCGCCGTACCCCCGGCCAGGACCTCTTGCCGGTTGCCGGCGGCGTCGGCTCTCGGGCCGAGGTGAGGCCGCAGCCGAAGATCGGCATGAATGACGAGGGTGCCTGAGATGGCCAACGTCTGGGACGACGTACTCCCCGAGGAGGACCGCCAGGTCTTCGAGGCGGCCGGTTGGGGCAAGGATGTCGGCTTCGGCGAGAAGCCGGTCCTGCTCGTGGTCGACGTGATCTACAACTTCGTCGGCGACAAGCCCGAACCGATCCTCGAGTCGATCAAGAAGTGGCGCTACTCCTGCGGTGAACGCGGCTGGGAAGGCGTCAAGCATCTGGAGCGACTGATCGCCGCGGCCCGGGAGAAGCAGATCCCGATCGTGTACACCGGCATGGACCGGCGGCCCGACGGCTTCGACCAGGGCGCCTGGAACTGGAAGAGCTACCGCTCCGGCGAGGCTTCGGACATCCGCGGATCGCTCGGCAACGAGATCGTCGAAGAGATCAAGCCCGAGCCCCAGGACATCTACTTCGTCAAGGACAAGCCGAGCGCCTTCCACGGCACTCACCTGCTCGACTATCTGATCTACCTCGGAGCCGACACGGTGATCACCACCGGGACCACGACCAGCGGCTGCGTCCGGGCCAGCGCGGTCGACGCGACCCAGTACAACTACCGGTCGATCGTGCCGGAGGAGTGCGTCTGGGACCGTTCGATGATCTCGCACAAGGTGAACCTGCTCGACATCCAGATGAAATACGGGGACGTCAAGGGAACCGACGACGTCATCGAGTACTTCCGGTCGCTGCCGGACCGCCCCTGCGGGCCGAACACTCCGACCGGCGTCGCCAACACCGACCAAGAGGTGCCGAAGTGAGCGAAGAGCTGAATCTGGACGTCGAGGTGCGCAAGATCGTCACCGTCGTCGAAGAGGTCCACACCGAAGGTGGCCGCAGCGACGGCGGCGGCCCGCTGAAGAAGGTCGCGGTCGCGGTCGTCTTCAAGAATCCCTACGCCGGCCAGCCCTTCACCGAAGATCTCTCCGCCTTGATCGATGCCTCGGCCGGGCTCGGCACGCTGATCGGCGAGCGCGTGAACGACGCGATCGGAGGCGAGGTCGAAAGCCACGGCAAGGCGGTCGTGGTCGGGACCGCCGGCGAACAGGAGCACGGCAACGCCGCCAAGACGACCGCCTTCGGCAATCCCTTCCGCGACGGCTTCGGCGGCGGCAAGGCCTGGCTGCCCTCGACCACCAAGCGCAGTGCGCCCGGTGCCACCGTGGACGTGCCGCTCTGTTACAAGGACGAGATCTGGGTCCGCTCGCACTACGACACGATCACGATCCAGATCGAAGACGCCCCGGCCCCGGACGAGATCGTCCTGATCGGGGCGGTGGCCTCCCGCGGCCGGCTCAACGCCCGGGTCGGCGGCAAGACCAAGGAAGAGGTCGAGTAGAGACCATGGCCCGGGCCGGCAAGAGACTTGCGGCGCGGGCCGTGAGGGGAGAGGTTCGATGAGCCGGACCATGGAGATCCGCAACCTGTCGGGTCTGGTCACCGGTCGTCTCGAGGACGAGGTCCGGGCCCCTGAGATCATCCGGATCGAAGACGGGGTGATCAGCGGCTTCGAACCCGGCCCCGACCCCGACACGGTTCTGGACGCGGGCGGCGCGACGGTCTGTCCCGGCCTGATCGACTCGCATGCACATGTCGTCTTCGGCGATTGGACGCCGCGCCAGAGCGCGCTCGGCTGGATCGAGTCCTCGATGCATGGCGGGGTCACCTCGATGATGTCCGCCTCGGAGGTCCACCTGCCGGGCCGGCCGAGGGACAGGGAGGGCGTCAAGGCTCTCGCCGTCGCGGCCCAGCGGGCCTTCGAGAACTTCCGCCCCGGCGGGGTCAAGGTGATGGCCGGCTCGGTGATCATCGAGCCGACCCTGAAGCCCGAAGACTTCGCCGAGTTGAAGGAGAACGGCGTCTGGCTGGCCAAGGTCGGCTTCGGCGATTTCAGCCCGCAGGCCAATGCCGCCCCGCTCGTGCGGGCTGCGCAGGAGCAGGGCTTCGTGGTCATGAACCACACCGGCGGAGCCTCGATTCCCGATTCCTCGCCGGTCACCATCGAGGACGTGCTCGCGCTCGGCTGCGACATCATCGGCCACGCGAACGGCGGTACCACCGCGCTGCCTGACGACGACCTGCCACGGCTGTTCGACGCGCCCGGCGTGATCCAGCTGGTCCAGGCGGGCAACCTGCGTTCGAGCATGGCGATCATCAAGGTCGCCTGGGACCAGGATCTCCTCGAACGGATCGTCTTGGCGACCGACACGCCGACTGGCACCGGCGTCATGCCGCTGGGCATGATCAAGACGGTTTGCGAGATCTCCTCGCTCTGCGGGATGACCGCGAGCAAGGCGATCGCGCTCGCCACCGGCAACAACGGTGCCGTGCTCGGAGTCGACCAGGGCGTGCTGGACGTCGGCCGGCCCGCCGACCTCTTCTGCTGCTTCCGGCCGCTCGGCTCCTCGCAGGCCGGTCCGCTCGAATCGATCGAGTTCGGAGACATCCCCGGCATCGCCGCCGTGGTGATCGACGGCGAGGTCCGGGCGCTCAGGTCGAGGAACACCCCGGCGCCCGACGGCGCCTGCGAAATCAAGGAGAAGCATGGCTGAAGTGATCGTCCCCGCCCGCGAGGCACGGACCTTGGAAGTGAAGAAGGGCCAGACCCTGGAGATCGTCGATCTGGAAGGGCAGCAGGTCGGTGACTTCACCGCCTGGCTGGCCGGTGATCCGAACGAGTATCTCTCGCCGAGCCACACGATCTCCTCGAACGGCAAGCTGGTGCCGGAGGTCGGCGACTCGATCCTCTCCAACCACCGCCGGCCCTTGCTGAAGGTCGTTCGCGACGACGTTGGCCGCCACGACCTGGTCGTCCCCTGCTGCGATCCGGAGCGCTACGCGATCGACTATGACGCGCCCGACCACGGTTCGTGCCTGCTCTCGCTGCAGACCGCGACCGAAGGCAGGGATCTGCCGCTGCGCGGTGAGATGTGCTGGAACGTCTTCATGAACAACCAGGTCGAGGACGGCCGGATCGTCACCTACGAGCCGCCGCATCCGGCCGGCTCGACCATCGCGATGGAAGTTCTCGAGGACATGACGGTGGCGCTCTCGGCCTGCCCACAGGACATCTCTGCGGTCAATGCCTTCAACCCGACCCCGATGGCATTGAGGACGAGCGGCTGAGTGGAAGCTTCGACTTCGACAGGCACGCGCGAGGTGGCGGAAGCGGCACGGATCCTCTCCGGCGCCGGACTGGTCGAGGCTTTCGGCCACGTCTCGGTGCGCAGCGGGGACGGGTTCCTGATCACCGCGACGCGACCGCTGGGCGCCTCTGGCGAGAGCGACGTGCATCCGATCGACCGCGCCGGCAACGCGCCGGAAGGGGCCGCGGACGTGCCGCTCGAAACCCCGATGCACGCGGCCGTGTACGAGGCGCGGGAAGACGTGAACGCGATCTGCCGGACCCACTCGCCGGCGGCGGTCAGGGCCGGTGCCCGCGGGCAGGTGCCGCCGCTGGTCCATGGCCTCGGTGGCCTGGCCGGCGAAGTGGCTCTCTGCGGGCGGACCGATCTGGTCACCGATCGCGAAGCCGGAGAGCAAGTTGCGCAAGATCTTGGCGGCGCCGACGCGCTGCTGATCCGCGGGAATGGTTCGGTCGCCACCGGGCGCAGCCTGGGTGAGGCCGTCGTCCGTGCCCGCTATCTGGAGGAGAGGTGCCTGGTCGGTGAAGACCTGGATCCGGAGGAAGGTTGGAGGGCCGACCTGCTGGACCCGCGGGCCAGGTGGTTCGAAAAGGAAACGACCCGGGCTTGGGCCTGGATGCGATGGAGGTATGGAGGAGATTCCTAGCGGATCGCGGTGAGCCCGCCTCGGCCGGACGCCGGGTGGGTGTTTTCGAGCTAACTACTTAGAGAGAGGACCCATGAAGTTCACAACTGGTTGGGAAAAGATCATGTTGCTGCTCGCCGCGACCGCGGCGCTCGCCCTCGGGGTCGCTGCCTGCGGCTCCAGCGACGGCGATTCCGGAGACTCGGGCAGCGGCGGCGGTACCCAGGACGCGACCCTGGTCCTGGACTTCGTTCCCGGAGCCGTCCACTCGGGCATCTACGAGGCGGTCCAGAAGGGCTACTACAAGGACAACGGGATCAATCTCAAGATCATCGAGCCGACATCGACTGCGGACACCCTGAAGCTGATCGACGCCGGCAAGGCGGACTTCGGCATCGCCGACGGCATCGATCTCGGAACCCAGATCAACGACGGCCGTGAAGCCCAGGGCATCATGGCGATCGCCCAGCGTCCCCCGGGCGGACTCATCACCCTGAAGGACAGCGACATCACCGACCCGAAGCAGCTCGAAGGCCAGACCGTCGGCATCACCGGCGTCCCCTCCGACACCGCGATCCTGAACACGGTCATGAAGGACGCCGGCGGAAACCCGGATGACGCCAACGTGGTCACGATCGGATTCAACGGCGTCCAGGCACTGGAGTCCGGAAAGGTAGCGGCCTTCACCGGATTCATCCCGGCCGACGGCGTCCAGGTCGAGGCCGATGGCTACAAGACGCGATCCTTTGCGCTCGACGAGTACGGCGGACCGTCATACCCGGGCCTGGTCGTCTTCTCGACCGAGTCCAAGATCGGCGATGAGCCTGACCTGATGAAGGGCTTCGTCGACGCCACCATCAAGGGCTACCAGGACGCGCTGAAGGATCCGCAGGAAGCCGTTGACGCCCTGATCTCACAGACCCAGGGCATCAACAAGGACCTCGCGATGAAGTCCTTCGAGGCGTGGACTCCGCTGCTCGGACCGGCCGACACCTTCGGTCAGTTCAACAAGAAGAACCTGGAGTCCCTCTCCACGTTCATGGTCGACAACGATCTCGCCGACGAGCCGATCGCTCCCGACCGCTACGCAACGACCGAATTCACTCAGCCCAAAGAGTGATCGACAGGTAATACCGGAAGAGGAGGATTGACTTGCAGGCAGGTTCGAAACTAAGGATCGAAGGTCTCTCGAAGACCTATCGCGGCGCTGCAGGCGGCGAGAACGTAACTGCGCTCAAGGACGTCGGCATCGAGATAGGTGCCGGGGAGTTCGTCTCGATAGTCGGTCCGTCGGGCTGCGGCAAGTCGACCCTCTTCAACATCATCGCCGGGTTGATCCGGCCGTCGAGCGGCAGGGTGCTGCTCGATGGCCGGCAGCCCGACGAACTGCTCGGGTCGGTCGGCTACATGCCGCAGCGCGACTGCCTGATGCCGTGGAGGACCGTGCTCGACAACACGACCCTCGGCCTCGAGCTGAACGGAGTCCGCAAGAAGGAGGCGCATAAGAAGGCCCTGGCCGAGTTCGAGCGCTTCGGGCTCGCCGGCTTTGAGAAGCATTGGCCAGCCAAGCTCTCGGGCGGGATGAAGCAGCGCGCCGCTCTGCTGCGCACCTTCCTCGCCGGCCGCGACGTGATGCTGCTCGACGAGCCATTCGGCGCGCTCGACGCGCTCACCCGGGCCAACATGCAGGAGTGGCTGCTCGACGTGTGGCAGGAGGATCGCAAGACGATCCTCTTCGTGACCCATGACGTCGAGGAGGCGATCTATCTCTCCGACCGGGTCTATGTGATGTCCGGGCGTCCCGGCCGGGTCTCGCTCGAGGTTCAGGTCGGCCTCCCTCGCCCGCGCAAGGCGGAAATCACCATGTCACCCGAGTTTCTCCTCCTCAAGCAGAAGCTGCTGCGACCGCTGGAGGAAGCAGCCGCCGGCGGTGGCGTCTTCATCGACGATCGCCCGACCCTGGAGGAGCAGCTCTGATGCCTGCCCGTGGAACCCGCGCCCGCCGAATCGCGGCGGCGGTACTGCCCCCTCTTCTCTTTGCGATCTTCGTGCTCGGCGCCTGGCAGCTGTACGCGGTGCTGGGCGACGTCAAGGAATCGACCCTGCCGCCCCCGACCGACATCGCCAAGGCGCTCTGGGAAAACCGCTCGATGCTGATCGAGAACGCCTGGGTGACGATCAAGGAGATCCTGCTCGGCTTCCTGGCGGCGATCGCGCTCGGAGTCGGCCTGGCCGTCCTGATCCGCAGCTCGCGCAAGGTCGAGCGCGCGATCTACCCCTGGCTGGTGGTCTCGCAGATGGTGCCGATCCCGGCGATCGCGCCGCTTCTGGTCATCTGGACCGGATTCGACATGCGGCCCAAGGTGATGGTGATCATGCTGGTCAGCTTCTTCCCGATCGCGGTCAACACGATCGACGGTCTGCGGGCCGCCGAACCGGAGCTGCTCAACCTGCTCAAGACCCTGAAGGCCAACCCCTGGCAGAGGTTCCGCAAGGCCCAGCTGCCGGCGGCGCTCCCGTTCATGTTCTCGGGGCTCAAGGTCGCCGCCGCGCTTTCGGTGATCGGTGCGGTCTTCGCCGAATGGGTCGGCGCCTCCGAAGGCCTCGGCTACCTCGTCCTGATCCTCAACAACCAGACCGCGACCACGGAGATGTTCGCCGTGATCTTCACCCTGGCGCTGATCGGCATCCTGCTCTTCCTCTTCGTGATCTTGCTGGAGCGGCTGCTCTTGCCCTGGTACTACGAGTCGCGTGAGACCGAGGGCGAGGGTCTGCATCTCGAAGTGGAGGAGAACGCATGAGCGGCACCATCGTCCGCGGCGCCTGGGCCCTGACCATGGGGCCGGAAGGAGCGATCCGCGATGGGGCGGTCGCCTTCGATTCCGAGGGGGCGATCACCGCCGTCGGCAAGGCCGAGGAGCTGATCGCGGCCGATCCTGGGGCCGAGGTGGTCGGCGACGGCAACGGCATCGTCCTGCCCGGCTTCGTCAACGCCCACACCCACCTGACCGAAGGACTGATCACCGGCATGGGCGAGACCGCTGTGCTCTGGGAGTGGTTCGAGCGGGTGGTCAACCCGTCCGGCCTCAACATCACCCGTGAGGAGGTCGCGCTCGGCACCCGGCTGAAGGCGGTCGAGATGCTGGAGAGCGGGATCACCACGGTCAACGACATGTGCTGCCACCGGAACCTCGGATCGCTCGCCTCGCTGGGTGCGGTCGACGGGCTGTCGGAGTTCGGCCTGCGCGGCGTGGTCAGCTTCGGTGCCGAGGACATGTACGAAGCGGCACCGGCCGCCGATGTCTTCATGGTCGAGCATGAGGCGCTCGCCGATCGCATCGCCCCGGAGCGTCTGATCGACTTCCGGATCGGGGTCGGCACCGTGCTCGGCATGAGCGACGAGCTCTTCGAACGGACCATTGCCGCAGCGGCCGAGAACGGATGGGCGGTCCACACCCATCTGGCCGAGGTGCGGGAGGAGGTCACCGAGTCGAGCCTGCTCCACGGAGCCTCGACCATCCAGCACGCCGAACGCACCGGGTTGCTCGATCACGAGGTGATCGCGGGCCACTGCATATGGTGCTCGGAGACCGACATCGGCCTGCTCGCCTCCAAGGATGTCGCGGTGGCCCACAACCCGGTCGCGAACATGATCCTCGCCTCGGGCGTGTGCCCGGTCCCGCGTCTCTTGCGGGAGGGAGTGCGGATCGGGATCGGCACCGACGGCGCCGCATCGAACGACTCCCAGGACATGTTCGGGGCGATCAAGTCGGCCGCCCTGCTACAGAAGGTGCACCATCTCCAGGCGGTCGCGATGACCGCGCCTAAGGTGGTCGAGATGGCGACGATCGGCGGGGCGAAGGCGCTCGGCATGGAAAAGGAGATCGGCAGCCTGGAAACCGGCAAACGGGCCGATGTGGTCCTGCTTGACGGCAACGGGCCGGAGCTGGCGGTCCTTCACGATCCCTTCCAGCAGCTCGTCTATGGCGCTACTCCGCGCAGCGTCTCCGAGGTCTGGGTCGACGGTGAGCTCCGGGTGACCGGAGCCGAGACCGTCGGCGTTGACCGAACGGCCCTAGCCGGTGAAGCCCGGGAAGCCGCCCGGGACCTGGCGATTCGCGGTGGCATGAAGGGCGAGTCGGCCTACGTCGGCGCGCTCGATTTCGAAGAAGGGAAGTAAGCGATGTCTGAAACCAGTGACGTCGTCCTGATCGGGGGCGGCCACAACGGGCTGGTCTGCGGCTCTTACCTGGCCCGGGCCGGACTTTCGGTGACCGTGCTCGAGTCGTCCCATAGCCCGGGCGGCTGCATCTACACCGAAGACCAGCCCTCGGGCAACCGGCTCGAGCTGGGCGCCTACGAGCACGGCGGCATCCGCGGCAGCGGGGTCGCTGCCGATCTCGAGCTCGAGTCGAAGCACGGGCTGGTCTTCCACGAGCGGGACGAGTTCCTGTTCGCCCCCTGCGACGACGGCATCGGCCTTCCGTTCTGGAACTCGCTCGACCGGACGGTCGAATCCCTGGCCGAGCTGCTCGGCCGGGACGAGGCGGAACGCTATCGGGCATTCTCGAAGTGGTCGACCGCGGCGATGGGCGTGCTGGGACAGACCGAGAACGGTCCGCCGCCCAGCCTCCGGTCGCTCGCTTCGATCGCCGACCTGACCCTGGGGGCCGAAGGCGCGCGGCTGATGCAGGCCCTGTTCGCTCCGGCCACGGCGGTGACCGAGGCGGCACTCGGTGACGATCGCCTGCGTGGCCCCCTCGACCACTGGGCCGCGCATTCTCAGCAGCCGCCGCAGGCGCCGGGGACCGGAGCCGGCGCGCTCTTCCTGGCGGCCTCCCACGGCTCACCGGCGAGCCGTCCGGCGGGTGGCTCGGTCGGCACCATCAACGCCCTGGTCCGTTGCCTCGAGGATGCCGGCGGCAAGTTGATCGTCAACGCTCCGGCCGAGAAGGTCGAGACCGCGGGCGGGCGGGCTACCGCCGTCATTGCCGGCGGCGAGCGCTACGCCGCGAGCAAGGCGGTCGTCTCGGCGATCGACGCCCGGCGTCTCTTCCTCGGCCTGATGGATGAGAACCAGCTCCCGGCCTCGCTCCTGGCCGAGGTCCGTCGGATCCATTTCAGCCAGCACAACGTCTCCGAGCTGAAGGTCGACGCGGTGATCGCCGAGACCCCGAAGGTGAACGGACCGGACGGCATGGAGAAGGCCTTCATGCTTTCCGCCAACACCGGCCGGGACATCGCAAGGGCCTTCGCCAGCCTCGGCACCGGACAGCTCCCCGAGCGCCCGCCGGTGATGATCGCCTTCCCTTCGACGCTCGAGCCGGGTTGGGCGCCCGAGGGCCAGGGCGTGGTCTGGCTCTCCACCTTCGTGCCGTGGACCCCCGAGCGGGGCGAGTGGGATCAGGCCCTGCTGGAGGAAGCCTCCGAGTTGACCTGGAAGACCGCAGAGAAGGCGCTCGGCTGGGAGATGACCCCGGTCGAGAAGAAGATGACCGGACCGCGGGAGTGGGTCGAGCGGCACGGCAATCCGGGTGCCAACCCGAACCACATCGAGATGAGCATCGACCAGCTGATGGCGATGCGCCCGTCGGTGAACCTGTCCGGCTACTCGACCCCGATCGGCGGCCTCTTCCTGACCGGGGCCGGCACCCATCCCGGCGGCGGCGTCACCGGCATGCCTGGCCGCAACGCGGCGGGCGTGATCCTGGAGCAGCTCGGGCTGTCCCGCCGCCGTCGCGGCGAGAAGCTGCGGGCCCAGGCAGCGATGTTGAAGGATGCCTTGAAGGCGACCAGAGAATTGAGGAGGAACGCATGAGCGAAGAAGCATCCGCCTACGGAGTAGCGGACCAGATCACCTCGTACCAGGAGTCGGCCCTGATCGGGACGGCGGTTGAGATCGGTCTTCCGAACGCGCTCTACGGCAGCCCCAAGAGCCTGGAGCAGATCACCGCCGAGCTGGGCACCGACTCGCGCGGCACGATGGGCCTGCTCTCCGGGCTGGTCACCTTCGGCATGGTCGAGCGTGACGGCGACACCTTCGCGCTCACCCCGAACGGGGAGCTGCTCGCCGACGATCATCCCGACTCGATCGCCATGATAAGCCGCAAGGAGTGGTTCTTCTACAAACTCTGGGCCTCGATGCCCGAAGCGGTCAAGACCGGCCACACCCAGACCCGGGCCTGGCGCGACCGGCTCGAGAACGATCCGGACCAGGCCCACGATTTCCTGCGGGCGCTGGACGATCTCTGCCGTCTCTACGGCGGCGACCTGCCGGAGCTGGCCGGGCTGGAATCAGGAGGACGGTTGCTGGATGTCGGCGGCGGCGCCGGCTCCCATTCGGCCAATCTGGCCGCCGCGGTGGACGGGCTCGAAGCGACCGTGCTGGACCTGCCCGGGGCGGAGCCGGTCCTCAGGGAACGTCATCCGGAGCTGGACTTCGTCGCCGGCGACATCGATGAGCCTCGCTTCGGCCGCCCGGAAGGCGAGCAGTGGGACTACGTCCTCGTCTCGAACATCCTCCACGACCACCCACCCGCCGAGAACGAACGGATCATCCGCGAAGCGGCCGGCCTGCTCGGCCCCGGCGGTTCGCTGGTGATCTACGAGTGGGTGATCGACGAAGGCCGGACCAGTCCCGAAGGCGTTGCCAAGTTCACCCCGATGATGGTGATCGAGAACGAGGGTGGCTACACCTACACGGAAGCCGAGATCGGCGGTTGGATCCGTGCCGCCGGCCTGGAGCCGGCCCCGGTCAGCCAGGGTCCCGGCCCGATCGCCGTCGTCAGGGCTTCCCGGGTCTGACTATCCGGCGCGCTCAACCCGGAAGGCCATGCCTCCGGCGCCGGTGTTGAACTTGGCTTTGGCCACGTTCAGCCGCCACGGAGCGGGCAGCCTGCCGTCGGTCCGGCTGAGGAACTGACGGAAGTAGCTGCTCGCCTGACTGCAGGTCAGCCCGTTGATCACATACACGTAGTACGGGCCGCGGGGCAGGGCCAGGGCACCGATCCGGTCGTTGTGCAGCACCTGGAAGGTGGCGGGACAGCGGGCGAAGACGGGGTCGGGCTTCGGGCTGGGTGAGGGACCGTAGGCCTTGTTGACCTTGAAGCCGATCCGGCCATGGAGGCTGTTGTAGAAGATGCCCATGATCGGGTTCAGCTTCCACGGGTAGGGGAGCCGGCCGTCGAAGTCGAGCAGGAATTCCCGGAAGAGCTTGGTCGCCTGGGCGCAGGTCATCTTCTTCGGGTCGATCAGGGTGAACCGGTAGGTGCCGCGCGGGATCTTGAAGCTGCCGATCGAGTCGTTGCTGACGACACGGAAGTAGCTGGGGCAGGAGCGGCCGTCGGTGCCTCCACCGCCGCCACCACCGGAGCTGGACGGCGTCGCGGAGAAGCCCTTGTCGGTGTTGCCGGCCCGAAAGACCCGCTTGCCACCGTTCATCGAGACGTGCCACGGGCTGCGCAGCTTGCCGTCCCAGTCCTGCAGGAACTGTTGGAAGAGCTTGGTCGACTGGGCGCAGGTCAGCTTGCTCGAGTTGAGCAGGGTGACGCTGTAGTAGCCGGCCGGGAAGGGAACGGTCCCGATCTTGTCGTTGTTCATGACCCGGAACTTGGGGCAGTTCGCCGGAGCGGCCTGGGCCGACTCGGTCTTCCCTCCGGAGGCCATGACGACGATGGCGAGCAGAGCCAGAGTTCCAGTGAGCGCAAATTTGGCGTATCTACGAGTCAGGTTCAGGTAGTTCCGGGTGTCAAGCATGGTGCGAACAACCCTATCCGGCATGGCAAGTTCCGGTGCGGCGATTCCGGTTTGCGAACCTTCTCTCATGGTTCTGCTGATCGTGTTCGGGTTCATCGCCGGTGCGGCGACCGCCGTATCGCCCTGCGTGCTGCCGGTGCTGCCGGTGGCGCTCTCGGCCGGGGCGACCGGCGGTCGCCGGCGGCCGGCCGGGATCGTCGCCGGGCTCGTGCTCTCTTTCACCTTCGCGACCGTGGCGTTGGTCTACCTGATCGACGCGTTGGGATTGCCCGGCGATCTGATCCGCAATCTGGCGATCGCGGTGCTGATCGGCTTCGGTCTGATCCTCTTGCTGCCGTCTGTCTCATCCCGGTTGGAGGCGTGGTTGAGTCGCTTCACCGCTCGCTTCGCACCGGGAACCGAGGGCGACGGATTCTGGTCGGGCACCCTGGTCGGAGCCAGCCTTGGGCTCGTATACGCGCCTTGCGCCGGGCCGATCCTGGCCGGCGTGATCACGGTCTCGGCCTCCCAGACCTTCACGGTCGACCGCCTTGCCGTCGCTTTCGCTTACGCGGCCGGTTCGGGCCTGGTGCTCTACCTGCTGATGCTCGGAGGGCGGCGGCTGATCGCTCCGCTCAGCCGTCGGGTCGGCTGGTTCCAGGCCGCGATGGGGGTGGTGATGATCGTCTTCGGGATCGGCATGGCAGCCCAGTGGGATCTCAAGTTCCAGAACTGGATCGCCGACGATCTGCCCGCCGTCCTGGTGAATCCGTCGAAGAACCTCGAATCCAGCGACGCCTCGATCGAGCGCCTGGCCGAGCTTCGCACCACCCATGTTTCGAAGTCAGCGGAGAGGATCGCCAGCGGAGCGGCCGAGGTCCAGTCAGAGGCAAGGGCTGCCTCGGACCTGCCGGTGATCGGTCAGGCCCCTGAGTTCCAGGGCACTCAGCAGTGGTTCAACACTCCCGGTGACCGGCCACTGACCATGGCCGAGCTGCGGGGCCGGGTGGTGCTGATCGATTTCTGGACCTACACCTGCATCAACTGCATCCGGACCCAGCCCTGGCTGAACGCGATGCACGACCGGTACGGGAAGGACGGACTCACGATCGTCGGGGTTCACACTCCCGAGTTCCCGTTCGAACGGGACGCGGGCAACGTCGAAGCGGCGATCAAACGGGCCGGGATCAGATACCCGGTGGTCCAGGACAACGACTACACGGTCTGGAACTCGTATGGGAACCAGTACTGGCCGGCGGAATACTTCGTCGACGCGTCCGGCAGGATCCGCTACGCCCATTTCGGCGAGGGCGACTACTCACACAAGGAGCAGGTGATCCGCGAACTCCTGGCCGAGGCCGGCCATGACCCCGGGGCCAAGGTGACCGGGGCGACCGGAATGAAGTTCGCCCACGTCGCGCTGACTCCCGAGAGCTACCTTGGCACCTTGCGGGCCGATCGTTTCGAGAACGGCTCCCTGCTGCCCGGCGTTCATGATTTCGGACCGTTGAAGAAGCCACGGGCAGACTGGCTTGCCTACGGCGGCCGCTGGAACCTCGGCCCTGACGAGGCGTACTCCAAGGGTGGCGAGGTCGCGGTCGACTTCAAGGCGAGGCGGGTCTATCTGGTCCTCGCCTCGCCCGGCCGGCCCCGCACGGTGAAGCTCCGGCTCGACGGCCGGCCGATCACGGCGCGAGAGGCCGGAGCCGATGTGAAGCACAGCCAGGTCACGGTCCGGGGCGAACGGCTCTACTCACTGATCGATCTCCCGAAGCCAGGCCGACACCTTCTCACGGTCAGCCCCCAACCGGGCATCAGCGCCTTCGCCTTCACCTTCGGCTAGAAGGTGTGGTCAAAACTTTGTCCTCGGTTTGGGGCTGTGTGCGGGCGGCCTGCTTCACGTAAGGGCAACGCCGGGCCACCAGCCCGTCTCATGCCCTTCCGCTTGCATCCCACCCGCACACAGCCCCATACCTTCGGGACGTTTTGACCACA
>Ga0153956_1000249_pt1 | contig 66365 bp, 66 predicted proteins | sample TSFL040MetaG_FD_104704 | JGI IMG/M metagenome (GOLD analysis project Ga0153956, IMG submission 104704) | Attine ant fungus gardens microbial communities from Florida, USA - TSFL040 MetaG | ecosystem: Host-associated > Fungi > Mycelium > Unclassified | place: USA: Florida, Wekiwa Springs...
ACCGGCCGCTTCGCGCGCGTCCACGATCCCGAAGGCAACGCGATCGAATTGTGGCAGCCGCCCGCCGACTGACGATCAGATGATATATTCGACCGTGCGCATCTGCGTCTGATCGGCGCGCGCGGCATTGCGCTTGGCGACCATTTGGGCGTGAAGCGCGGCGACGGTGTCGCTGCCCCTGGTCTTGAACGCGAACGGCAGGAGGGCGTGGAGCGCACAGGCCGCGCCGCCCCCGATCATCCGCCAGCCGAAGCTGGAGGCGACCATGAAATGCTCACCATAGCTTTCGCCGACCGAAGCGGGATGGTCGAGAAACAGGCGGCGGAACATGGCTTACCCTCGTCGTTGAGCGCAGCCGCGACTCTATCACATCGTCGCGTGCTCGCCAGCCTGTTCGGCCAGCGCGTGGAGCATTTCGGCGGCCACCAGGCTCAGCGTGTCGTCGCGCGCGCCCATCACGACGATGCGATCGCCCGCCCGCGCCTCGGCGAGCAGTTCGGCGGCGGCGCTGGCGCGGTCGGCGATATGGCGCGCGTCGCGGCCTGCGGTACGGATATCGGCGGCGATGTCGGCGCTGGTCACCTCGCGCGCGACGGTACCGCCGAAATAGGCCGGGTCCGGCAATGCGAGAATGTCGCCGGGCGCGAGATGTGTCGCAAATGATTCGACCAGTTCGCGCCGCATCACCTTGAGCGGACCATAGCCGTGCGGCTGGAACAGCACGAGCAGGCGACCGGGGAAGGCCCGCAGCGTGCTGAGCGTGGCGGCGATCTTGTCCGGGTTATGCCCGAAATCGTCGATAACCGCGACGCCGCCGGCAGTGCCGACCAGTTCGAAGCGGCGCTTCAGCCCTGCGAAGGATTCGATCGCAGCGATCGCTTCGCCGAGCGGCACGCCCGCCGCCCGCGCCGCGCCCAGCGCCGCCAGTGCGTTCGAGACGTTGTGCGCGCCCGGCACGCTCAACCGGACGCGGTCGCGCTTGCCTTCGGCGAGCAAATCGAACGCGATCGCGAATGGCTCGGGCGCGAGGTTCTCGGCCATCAGGTCGGCGGGCTTGCCGATCGCGAACCTGACCATCCTTGCCGCATCGAGCGATGCCGCCAGCGCCGCCGCCTCGGCATCGCCGACATTGACGATCGTCGTCTCCGCCTTGGCCGAGAAATCGCCGAACAGCTGGTGCAGTTCGTCAAGCGATTTGTGATCGAGGCTCACATTGTTGAGCACCGCGATCTTCGGCCGGTAGAGCGCGATCGAGCCGTCGCTTTCGTCCACCTCGCTCACGAATGCATCACCGCCGCCGACCAGCGCACTGGCGAACGGCCGGTCAGGTCCGGCGAAGTTTTTCATCACCGCGCCGTTCATCACGGTCGGGTCGCGTCCGGCAACGTGCAGGATCCAGCCGATCATGCCGGTCACGGTCGATTTGCCGCTCGTCCCCGCGACGCCGATCGGCAGCGTGCTCGCGTTGAAGAGAGAGGCAAGCAGTTCGGCGCGCGTCATGCGCTCCGCGCCGACACGTTCGGCCGCGACCATATCCGGCACGGTCGCCTCGACGGCGGCCGAGGCAACGACGATCTGGTCAGGCGAGGTGATGCCGCTGCCGTCCTGCGGAAACAGCGCGACACCCCGCGCGCGCAGGTCGCCGAACTTGGCCGGCAGCCGCGCCTGGTCGAGCGAGCGATCCGATCCCGCCACCTTCGCGCCGCGCCCGGCGAGGATCATCGCCAGCGGCATCATGCCGCTGCCGCCGATGCCGACGAAGAAGTAGGATTTGCCTGCGTCCATCGCGCCGCGCTATCGGCGGTTTCCTCAACGGGGGCAAGGAGAAGGGCAATGCGGATCGGTGTCGTAGCGCCCGCCCGCCCGATCGATCAGGCGGTCGCCACGCGCGCCTCGACCTTCGCTGCGTTGACTTTTCCCGAGGTCGAGTTGCGCTTCCACCCGCAATGCTTCCTGAGCGACGGCGGGCATTTCGCCGGGACGGACGACCAGCGCGCCGCCGCGTTCCTCGAATACGCCAACGCGCACGATCTCGACGCGATCTGGTTCGCGCGCGGCGGCTATGGCGCCAACCGCATCCTCGCCGCCGTCATGCCGCAGCTGAACGAGCATGCCGCGCGCAAGACCTATTGCGGCTATTCCGATACCGGGTTCCTGCTCGGCGCGCTCTATGCCCGGCGGATCGGGCGGCCGGTCCATGCACCGATGGTTTCCGACATTTCCCGCATCGAGGATGGATCGGTCGCCGCCCGGACTCTATCGTGGCTGGCGAAGCACGATCGTTCGGTGCTGGAGCCCAGCCTGGGCGGCAAGCCCGCCGCCGCCTTCAACCTCACCATCCTCACTGCGCTCGCCGGTACGCCGTGGTGCCCCGATCTCGCCGATCACGTGCTGATGGTCGAGGAAGTATCCGAGCCGCTCTATCGCATCGATCGCATGCTGTTCGAGATGGCGCACGCCACCCAGCTGCGCGGCGTCGCCGGCGTGCGGCTGGGCCGGGTCAGCGATATCCAGCCCAACGATCCGCCCTTCGCCGAGGATATCGAGACGATGATCGCGCGCTGGTGCAGGGAGATGGGCGTGCCCTATCTCGGCCGCGCCGATATCGGGCACGATGCCGGCAACAAGGTGGTGCCGTTCGGGCTGGCCTGAACCTCAGCCGAAGATCAGCCGGCTTGGCCAGCCGATCCGCACGAGCAGATCGTCCGGCCCGTTCAACGCGAACTCGTACATCCCCCAATGCTTGTGCGTCGGCGCTTTCTCGCGCTCGATGATGGTCTCGCGCATCGTCCCGGCCAGTTCCTCGACATGGGGTGTGTAAATATAAACGCCGAACGGGTTCTCGCCCGGCTTGACCCAGCCTCTCACCGCCTTGACGAGATGTACCTCGCCGCCATGCCCATCGTCGAGCATGCGATAGTCATCGTAATTCTGGTCCGCCGGCCGGGTAAAGCCTAGCCGGTTCCACCATGCCTCCGCCGCGTCGAGGTCGTTGCACGGCGTGATCGCGGTCACGGTGTTCGGACGATTCTCAGGCGGAGGATATTCGGGCATTGCTTCGTTCCTCGATTGAGTCGGGCAAATTAATACGCTATGCGTATCATTATGCCAAGCGCGATCGACCGAGACTCCGACATCGCCCTGATCGTGCGCGCTGTGATGCGCGTCGCGCGGCGGCTGCGCGTCGAAGCGCCCTCGGGCGCGATCAGCGGCAGCGCGCTGGGGCTTCTCGTCGCGCTGGTGCATCGCGGGCCGATGCCGGCGGTGACGCTGGCCGCCGAAGAGAATTTGGCGCCGCAATCACTTACCCGCCTGCTCGCGCAACTGGAGGACAAGAAGCTGATCGCGCGCGCGCCCGATCCCGAGGATCGCCGCAACAAGATCATCACCATCACCGAGCGCGGCCGGCAGGGCCTGCGCTGGGCGATGCACGAGCGCCGCAAATGGCTCGCCGACGCGCTGGCCGAGCGCGTGTCCGACGACGAGCGCGCGATTCTGGTCGAGGCGGCGGAAATCCTGCTGCGGCTGACCATCTGACGGAGGGTGACGATGGACCATCAACAATTCGACCGCGACATGAAGAATGCGACGTTTCGCAACTGTGCGCTTGGCCAGGCGCGGTTCGAGGACGTCGACCTGTCGCATTCCGTCTTCTCGGACGTCAATCTGCGCGGCGCGCACTTCACCAACGTCAATCTCACGGGCGTGGTGATCGACGATGCCAATATCGCCGGCCTCACGATCGCCGGGCGCGACATTGCCGCGCTCATCCGCGAGGCTATGCCGTCGAGCATCGATCGGGCCGCGATGCGCAACTTCATCCTGCTGATGCACGACGATGCCACGACCGCCGTCTCACCCGATATGTGGCCGCCCTATCTCGCGAGCCTGCGCGAGCGGAGGATATTCGACGGCGGCAGCGCGATCGGCGCTGGTGAAACGTTCCGGCGCAATGGCGAGGCCGCCGTGGCCAGCAAGCATCTCGGCGGGTATCTGCGCGTTCGCGCCGAAAGCCTTGGCGCCGTACAGGAACTGCTTGCCGGCAATCCGGTTTACGAATGCGGCGGCACGGTCGAAATCCGCGAGTTGCCGCGCGACTAGCGTTTCGCCGCACCCTACCCTATATCACGCCCATGCCGAACGTAGCCGCCCGCACGACGACTACCACCACCCCGGTCACCCGGGGGGACTTCGGCCTGCGCGTCACACGCTGACGCATCCGCGCCGAAGGCTCCGCCCGGGAACGGGGGAGACGGCGCCCGCTTCCTCGTTCCTGCCGCTTCACTCCGGGCGCGCGACCGTGCATAGGCGCGGGCAATTCGACAGGACCGATCCATGAACCAGATGCTCTCGATCACGCTTCCCGATGGCTCCAGCCGTTCGGTGCCGCTCGGCACCACGCCGGCGGACATCGCCGCGGCGATCGGCCCGGGACTCGCCAAGGCCGCGCTGGCCGCGCGTGTCGATGGCGAATTGCGCGATCTCAACCGCCCGCTCGAGCATGATGCGCAGCTCGCCTTGGTGACGAACCGCGACGAGAAGGACGCGCTGGAGCTGGCGCGTCACGATTTCGCGCATGTGCTGGCGGAGGCGGTGCAAAACCTGTTCCCGGGCACGCAGATCACGTTCGGCCCGGCGACCGATGACGGCTTCTATTACGATTTCGCGCCGAAGGATCGACCGTTCACCGAGGAAGACTTGCCCGCGATCGAGGCCGAGATGCGCAAGATCATCACGCGCGATGAGCCGCTGATCCGCGAAGTGTGGAGCCGCGCCGACCTGATCGCGCGCTGGAAGACGCAGGGCGAGACGTTCAAGGCCGAATGGGCCGCCGAACTGCCCGAGGGCGAGGAGCTGACGGTGTATCGCGCCGGCAAGGGCGATGACGCCTGGCTCGATATGTGCCGCGGGCCGCACCTCGCCTCGACGGGCAAGCTCGATCCGAACGCGTTCAAGCTCACGCGCGTCTCCGGCGCCTATTGGCGCGGCGACCAGAAGAATGCGATGCTCAGCCGCATCTACGGCACGGGCTGGCTCAACAGGAAGCAGCTCGACGAGCATCTCTTCCGCTTGGAAGAGGCCGCCAAGCGCGACCATCGCAAGCTCGGGCAGGAGATGGACCTGTTCCACCTCCAGGCCGAGGCGCATGGCTCAGTGTTCTGGCACCCCAAGGGCTACATGATCTGGCGCGAGCTGGAGGCCTATATGCGCCGCGCGATCGACGCCGCAGGCTATCGCGAGGTCAAGACGCCGCAGGTGATGGACGCGCGCCAATGGGAGCAGTCCGGCCATTGGGGCAAATATCGCGAGAACATGTTCGTCATCCCCGACGAGGTGCCCAGCGTCACCGACGAAGGCCCGATCGTGTCGAACGATGCGGACTGGATGGCGCTCAAGCCGATGAACTGCCCGGCGCACGTCCTGATCTTCCGCCAGGGGATCAAGTCGTATCGCGACCTGCCCCTGCGCCTGTACGAGAACGGCTGCTGCCACCGCAACGAGCCGCACGGCGCGCTCCATGGGCTGATGCGCGTGCGCCAGTTCACGCAGGACGACGCGCATATCTTCTGCCGCGAGGACCAGATCGTCGACGAGGTGCAGGCGTTCTGCAAGCTGGCCGATCGCATCTACAAGGATTTCGGGTTCAAGTACGCGATCAAGCTGGCGCTGCGCCCCGACAATCGCTTCGGGTCCGAGGCGGATTGGGACAAGGCCGAGAACGAGCTGCGCGACGCGGTGGCTGCGGCGGGGCTCAACACGCCCGAATTCGGCTGGGAGGAACTGCCCGGCGAAGGCGCTTTCTACGCGCCCAAGCTCGAATGGCATTTGACCGACGCGATCGGGCGGACGTGGCAGGTCGGCACGATCCAGTCGGATCGCGTGCTGCCCGAGCGGCTCGACGCGAGCTATGTCGGCGAGGACGGCGAGCGTCACCGCCCGGTGATGCTCCATCGCGCGATCTTCGGCAGCTACGAGCGCTTCATCGGCATCCTGATCGAGCATTTCGCCGGCAAGCTGCCGGTGTGGCTCGCGCCGGTGCAGGCGGTGGTGGCGACGATCGTGTCCGACGCCGACGATTATGCCGGCCACGTCGCGAGCGAGCTGCGCGCGGCGGGGCTGCGCGTCGAGACCGATCTGCGCAACGAGAAGATCAACTACAAGGTGCGCGAACACTCGCTGGCGAAGGTCCCCAACCTGCTCGTCGTCGGCAAGCGCGAGGCGGAGGAAGGCACCGTGGCGCTGCGTCAACTTGGTTCCGAACGCCAGCAGGCGCTGGCGCTGGACGAGGCGATCGCGCGGCTGAAGGGCGAGGCGACGCCGCCCGATCTCGCCTGAACCGGTTCAGCCTTTCGCAAGGCGCGCAAAATCACTATATTCGTCGTTCAGACAACCCAAAGGAGCAATACCTATCCGTCCTCCCATGATGCGCCGTCCCAACCAGGCGCCGCCGATGAACGGCCCCCGTTTCAACGAATGGATCCAGTCGCCCAAGGTCCGCGTGATCGATCACGAGGGCGAGAATCTCGGCGTGATGTACACGCGCGAGGCGATGGAGCAGGCGCAGGAGCTGGGCCTCGACCTGGTCGAGGTGTCCCCCAACGCCGATCCGCCGGTGGCCAAGTTCCTCGATGTCGGCAAGTTCAAGTACGAGGCCCAGAAAAAGGCCAATGCCGCCCGCAAGAGCCAGAAGACGCAGGAGATCAAGGAGATCAAGATGCGTCCGAACATCGACGATCATGACTATGACACCAAGATGAAGAAGGTGATCGAGTTCATCGGCGAGGGCGACAAGGTGAAGGTGACGATGCGCTTCCGCGGCCGCGAGCTGAGCCACGGCCAGCTCGGCATGGCCGTGCTGCAGCGCGCCGCCGAAGACACTGCCGAGATCGCCAAGGTGGAAGCCTATCCGCGCATGGAAGGCCGCCAGATGCTGATGGTGCTTGCGCCGAAGTAAGCCAGCGACATCGCCAGGCCACAAAAGGCCGATCGCGCACCTGCGCGGTCGGCCTTTTGCTGTGCCTGACACGCTCGCTCGACTTTTTGTAAAGTCTACTTGACGTAAAGCGAACTTGACTGTAAAGCTTCCTTTACTGATTCGAAAGGAGGCTTTCCATGGCATTCACCCGCGCAGAGAAAAGCTACAACGTTCGCGTGCTCTGGCTGTCGCTCGCCTATGGCGCGCTGTTGATCGGCTCGATCTATTATCTGAAGCACTATGCGCAGCATGGCGGCATCGACTGGCTCGTCGCCATTCTGCCCGCCTTGCCGCTGATCGGCCTGTTCGCTGCGCTCGGCCGCTATTTCGTCGAGGAAAGCGACGAATATCGCCGCATGCTGACGATCCGGCAGGCGCTGGTCGCGACCGGCTTCGCGCTCAGCGTCGGCACGATCTGGGGCTTCCTCGAAGGCGCCGGTCTGGTCGGCCATGTCGAGAGCTTCTACATCGCCTGCCTGTGGTTCTTCGGCCTCGGCGTCGGAAACTGCGTCAACAAGATCCTCGATCGCGGGGGTGAGGCATGAAGAACCGCCTCAAGGTGCTCCGCGCCGAGCGCGACTGGAACCAGGGCGATCTCGCCGACCGGCTCGAAGTCTCGCGCCAGAGCGTGAACGCGATCGAGACCGGCCGCTACGATCCCTCGCTCCCCCTCGCCTTCAAGATCGCCGAGCTGTTCGGCCTGGCGATCGAAGACATCTTCACCAGCCCGTCCAAGGAGAATTGACATGATGACCGAGAGGAACTGGAAAGTCCTGACCGCAATCGCCCTGCCGATCGCGATGATGATGACGCAGCAGCCCGCCCACGCCGCACCGGCTGCCCAGACAGCCGCCACGGCTTCCGCGGAAGTTCGGATGGATCATATCTCGATCACCACGATGGGCAGCAAGGGCAGTCCGGTGATCCTGATCCCCGGCCTCTCCTCCCCCCGCGCGGTGTGGGACGGCGTGGCACCCGAACTGGCGAAGACGCACCACGTGATCCTGGTGCAGGTCAACGGCTTCGGCGGCGACGATGCCGGCAAGAACCTCACGCCCGGTCTGCTCGACGGCGTGGTCGCCGATCTCGATGGCTATATCACGCGGGAGAAGCTCGGCGCGCCGGCGGTGGTGGGGCATTCGATGGGCGGGCTGCTCGGGCTGATGCTCGCCAAGGCGCACCCCGATCATGTCGGCAAGCTGATGATCGTCGACTCGCTGCCCTTCTTCGGCATGCTCTACGGGCCGACCGCGACGGTCGCGCTGGTCGAGCCGCAGGGCAAGGCGATGCGCGACAAGATGATCGCGAGCTACGGCAAGCCCGCCGACGCCGCGTCGGCCGACATGGTCGCGCATCAGCTCGCGTCGAAGCCCGACAGCCAGGTCAAGGTGAAGGCCTGGGCGATGGCCGCCGATCCGCGCGTGACCGGCGAGGCGATGTACGAGGACCTGACCACCGACCTGCGCCCCGACATGGACGGCTTCAAGATGCCGATCACGCTGGTCTATCCGGCGCCCGGCGATGCGCTGTACCACGCCGCTTATGGGAAAGCCGCGCAGGTGACCTACGTGCCGGTGGACGACGCCGCGCATTTCGTGATGCTCGACCAGCCCGCCGCGTTCCAGGCCGCGATCGACACGTTCGCGAACTGAACGACGCCTCCTAGTCATCCCCGCGAACGCGGGGACCCATCTCCCAAGATCCGCCACGAGCACGCGGCGTGTTTTGTGAAAGCATTTGGAGATGGGTCCCCGCGTTCGCGGGGATGACTAATTGCTGGGCACGCCTTCCGCCCGCTTCTTCCCCGCTCTATGTCGCGCGACATGACCGACGCCCCCGCCCGCCCCGCGCTCGCTTATCATCTCACCCCCGGCAGCAGCCCGACGATCCTGTTCCTGCCCGGTTACGCATCGGATATGAGCGGCACCAAGGCGCTGGCACTCGAAGCCTGGGCCAAGGCGCATGGCCGCGCCTTCCTGCGCTTCGATTATGGCGGCTGCGGCAAGAGCGAGGGCGCGTTCGAGGAGCAGACGCTGGCCGGCTGGCGCGACGACGCGCTGGCGCTGATCGACCAGTTGATCGAAGGACCGGTGCTGCTGGTCGGTTCCTCGATGGGCGGCTGGATCGCCCTGCTCGCCGCCAGGCTCAGGCCCCAGCGCATCGCCGGCATCGTCGGGATCGCGCCCGCACCGGACTTCACCGACTGGGGCTTCACGATCGACGAGAAGATGGCGCTGCTGCAGCAGGGCCGGGTCGAGCGCGCCTCGCCATATTCGGACCAGCCGACCGTCTACACCCGCGCTTTCTGGCAATCGGGCGAGGCGAACCGGATCATGTTCGGCGAGATCGCCTATGACGGCCCGGCGCGCTTCCTCCAGGGCCAGCGCGACAAGGACGTGCCGTGGATCCGCACCGCGCGGCTGGCCGAACTGATCCGTTCAGCCGACGTGCAGACGGTGTTCGTCAAGGACGGCGACCACCGCCTGTCGCGCGATGCCGACATCGCGCTGCTCATCCGGGCGGTCGAGGATGTGATCGCGCGCCTATGATCCTGTTGCCGATGCTGCTCGTCTTGCAGATTGCCGCCCCGAAGCACGCGCCGCCGCCCAAGCCGGTCGGCCCGCCCGCACCCGACGCGGAGCGCTACGCCCATTGCGTCGACCTCGCGGAGCGCGATCCGGTCAAGGGCGCCCAGGAAGCCGATCGCTGGATTGCCGGCGGCGGCACGTTTCTCGCCCTGCAATGCCGCGGGCTCGCTTTCGCCAACGGCCAGCGCCCCGTGGACGCCGCAGCGGATTTCGAAGGGGCCGCCAAGTCCGCCGAAATGGCGCAGGACGTGCGTGCCGGCACATATTGGGCGCAGGCGGGCAATGCCTGGCTGGCGGCGAACGAACCGGTGAAGGCGCGCAATGCTCTCGACGCGGCCCTGGCGTCGGGCAACCTGACCGGTCTCCAGAAAGGCGAGGCCGAGCTCGATCGCGCCCGTGCCCTGGTCGCGCAGAAGCAGATGACCGAGGCGCGCGAGACGATCGACCGCGCGCTCGCCGACGCGCCGGCCGACCCTCTGGCGTGGCTGCTGTCCGCGACGCTGGCGCGGCGGATGCAGGATACGCCGCGCGCGCAGAAGGATATCGACCAGGCGCTGCGGCTGGCGGCGACCGATCCGTCCGTGCAGCTCGAAGCCGGCAATATCGCGGCGACGGCGCGCGACGAGGATGGCGCGAAGGCGGCGTGGACGCGCGTCACGCAACTCGCGCCGAACAGCGACCAGGCGCGCGCCGCCAAGGACGCGCTGGCACAGTTCGACGAACCGGCAGCCGCGGCCAAGCCCTGACTGGCGAAGCGGGGATCGGACGCCTATCTCCCGGGCGGGATTCGCTTCCGGGAGGCTGGCCATGAAATATCTCCACACGATGATCCGCGTGACCGATCCGGAGGCGAGCGTGCGCTTCTTCGAGCTGCTCGGGCTGAAGGAAATACGGCGGATGGAGAGCGAGAAGGGCCGCTTCACGCTCATCTTCCTCGCCACACCCGAAGACAATGCAAAGCTCGGCGAGCAGCGTCAGGCCGAAGTCGAGCTGACCTACAATTGGCCACCCGAGAATGGCGAGGCCGAAGTCTATACCGGCGGGCGCAATTTCGGCCATCTCGCCTACCGGGTCGAGAATGTCTACGACACCTGCCAGCGGCTGATGGACGCCGGCGTGACGATCAACCGCCCACCGCGCGACGGCCACATGGCGTTCGTCCGCACCCCCGACAACATCTCGATCGAACTGCTTCAGGACGGCGAGCACCTCGCGCCCGCCGAACCCTGGGCCTCGATGCCCAATACCGGCGAGTGGTGAAATGACGCCCGCCGCCGCGCGCTTCCTTGCGCTGACCGGCGCCAGGGTGCCGGTGGTGCAGGCACCGATGGCGAACTTCGCCGGACCCGAACTGGCGATCGCGGCGATCGGCGCGGGCGCGATCGGCAGCCTCGCTTGCGCCGTGCTCGATCCGGCGCAGGTGGTGGAGCAAGTCGCGGCGATCCGCGCCGCCGCTGAGGGGCCGCTCAACCTCAATTTCTTTGCACACAAGCTCGGCCCCGCGCCTGACGAAAGCATCTGGCGCGAAACGCTCACACCTTTTTATGTCGCGGAAGGCGTGGACCCGCCCGCCGCACCGCCGCCGCTGCGCCGCCCGTTCGATGCGGCGATGGCCGAGGCCGTGGAGGCCACGCGGCCGGAGATCGTCAGCTTCCATTTCGGCCTGCCCGAGGCCGGTCTGCTGGCCCGCGTCCGCGCGACCGGCGCACGCATCTTCGGCAACGCGACCAATGGGCTGGAGGCCGCCTGGCTCGAAGGCGCCGGCTGCGACGCGGTGGTCGCGCAAGGGTTCGAAGCGGGCGGTCATGCCGGCTATTTCCTGATCGGCCACCGCCCCGTCGGCATGGCGGTGCTGGTGCGGCAGATGATGCGCGACGTGCGCGTGCCGGTGATCGCTGCCGGAGGGATTGCCGACGAGGTAACCACCGTAGCGGCGATGGCGCTCGGCGCGGCGGCGGTGCAGGTCGGCACGGCCTATCTGCGCACGCCGGAAAGCCGGGCGAGCGCGGTGCATCGCCAGCACCTCGCCAATGCCGGCCCGGAAGACGGCGTATTCACCAACCTGTTCTCGGGTGGGCTCGCGCGCGGCCTGCGCAATCGGCTGATCGACGCGCTCGGCGCCGTGAATGATGCCGCACCGCCCTTCCCTTATGCCAGCGCCGCGCTCGCACCGTTGCGCGCCAAGGCCGAAGCCGAAGGCCGGGGCGACTATTCCCCGCTCTGGGCGGGGCAAGGCGTGCGCTTCGCGCGCGATGAGCCTGCCGCCGACCTCACCCGCCGCCTGGGCGCCGCCGCGCTCGACTGGAGCCAGCCATGACCGAACTCGAAATCGTCCGTATCCCCGCGCTCAGCGACAATTATATCTGGCTGGTCCACGATTCCCTGTCGGGCGAGACGATGGTGGTCGATCCGGCCGAGGCCGATCCGGTGCTCGCCGAGGCGGAAAGCCGCGGCTGGCGCATCACGCAGATATGGAACACGCACTGGCACCCCGATCACACTGGCGGCAATGCGGCGATCAAGGCCGCGACCGGTGCGAAGGTCTCCGGGCCGGCAGCCGAAGTCGAGCGCATCCCCACGCTCGACGTGACGCTGCGCGAAGGCGACCGCGTCGCCTTCGGCAAGCACGAGGCGCATGTGATCGAAACGCCCGGCCACACGGCGGGCCATATCGTCTTCCACCTACCCGAGGACGAGATCGTCTTCACCGGCGACACGCTGTTCGCGATGGGTTGCGGCCGGCTGTTCGAGGGCAATGCCGGTCAGATGTTCGGCAACATGCAGCGGCTCGCCGCGCTGCCGCCCGAAACAATTGTCTATTGCGCGCACGAATATACCCAGGCGAACGGCCGCTATGCCTTGCAGGCGGAGCCGGACAACGCGGCGATCACGGAACGCATGAACCACGTGGATGCGGCGCGGAACCAGGGGGAAGCGACGATACCGACGACGATCGCCGACGAACTGGCGACCAATCCGTTCCTGCGCGCCCGCAATGCCGCCGAACTGGCCGAGCGCCGCGCGGCGAAGGATGCCTTTCGCGGTTGAATCGTGTATCACGTTGCGGGAGCACGAGGGAGAGAGAGATGCGCCGCGCCCTGATCGTTTCCGCCGTCCTGACGTTGCTTGCAGGATGCGCGCCGACTGAAGCCCAGCGCCAGCAAATGGCGGAGAACGACGCCCGCACGCAGACCAGACTCCAGGCCAGGCTCGCCGGCTACACCGCAGGCCAGCCGCAGACGTGCATCGAACCGAACCTCACGCAGAATAGCGAACGGTTCGGCACCACGATCCTGTACAGCAACACCGGCAATCTCATTTATCGGAACGACACAATGGGAGGATGCGATTTCGATCGTGACGCTCTCATCGTGACCAAGAGCTATAGCGGCCAGCTCTGCCGCGGCGACATCGTACACCTCGTCGATCGCAACTCACATATGTTCAGCGGAAGCTGCACGTTCGGATCGTTCATCCCCTACCGGAAGTAGACCATGCGGCCGGCGCTCACCTTAACCGGAATCGCGATCGGCATCGCGGGTGCGGGCGCGACCTGGGCCCAGCCTGGCGAGGACGAACTGAGCAAGGCGCTGGCGGGGCGCAAGCCGGGACCGGCCGTTTCCTGCATCGACAGCCGGCGCGTCGATGGACCGCAAGTGATCGACTCGCACACGCTGTTGTACCGCGAGGCCGGCCGGATATGGCGTAGCGATCTGCCATCCGCCTGCCCGGGCCTGCATGACGATTCCCGCCTGATCGTCGAGCTCTACGGCTCGCAGATCTGCGACAGCGATCGCTTTCGCGCGATCGGCCCGGGCGAAACGATCCCCGGGCCCTATTGCCGCTTCGGCAAGTTCGTCCCCTACGACAAACCCGGGCGCTAGAGGATAAACCGGCTCAGATCGGTATTGCGCGCGATGCCGGCGAGTTGCGCATCGACATAGGCGGCGTCGATCGTCAGTCTGGCGCCCTGGCGATCCTCGGCATCGAAGCTCACCTCCTCGAGCAGCTTTTCCATCACGGTCTGCAGGCGCCGTGCGCCGATATTCTCGACCTGTCCGTTCACCTCGGCGGCGATCCTCGCCACCGCGCGGATGCCGTCCTCGGTGAAGTCGATCGATACGCCCTCGGTCGCGATCAGCGCCTTGTATTGCAGCGGCAGGCTCGCCTTGGTGTCGGAGAGGATCGCGACGAAATCCTCCTCGGTCAGAGCCTTCAGTTCGACACGGATCGGCAGGCGGCCTTGAAGCTCGGGAAGCAGGTCGCTCGGCTTCGCCACATGGAACGCGCCGCTGGCGATGAAGAGGATATGGTCGGTCTTCATCGGGCCGTATTTGGTGGAAACCGTCGTGCCTTCGATCAGCGGCAGCAGGTCGCGCTGCACGCCCTCGCGGCTGACCGAGCCGCCGCGCACGTCGGACACCGCGATCTTGTCGATCTCGTCGAGGAAGACGATGCCGTTGGCTTCGGCATCGGCCAATGCGATGCGGCTCACCTCGTCCTGGTCGAGGCGCTTGTCGGCTTCCTCCTCGACCAATTTGGTCCAGGCGGCGGGCACGGTCAGCTTGCGGCGCTTCAGGTTCTGACCGCCGCCGAATGCCTTGCCCATCATCTCGGAGAGGTTGATCATGCCGATCTGCCCGCCGCCGGGCATCTCGAACGGCATTTGCGGCGCCTGCTCCACCTCGATCTCGATCTCGGTCTGATCGAGATGGCCGTCGCGGAAGCGCTGGCGGAAGCTCTCGCGTGTCGCGGTCGAGGAATCCTTGCCGGTGAGCGCGTCGAGCAGGCGATTCATCGCCGCTTCCTCGGCCTTGTCCTTCACCGAAAGGCGGCGCCGCTCCTTCTCCAGCCGGATAGCTTCCTCAACCAGATCCCGCGCGATCTGCTCCACGTCGCGGCCGACATAGCCGACCTCGGTGAATTTGGTCGCCTCCACCTTGACGAACGGCGCGTCGGCCAGCTTCGCCAGACGGCGGCTGATCTCGGTCTTGCCGCAACCCGTCGGCCCGATCATCAAGATGTTCTTGGGCGTGACCTCGTCGCGCAGGTCGGCGCCGAGCCGCTGGCGCCGCCAGCGATTGCGCATCGCCACCGCGACGGCCTTCTTGGCCTCGGTCTGGCCGATGATATGTTCGTCCAGCGCGCGGACGATGGCTTTGGGGGTAAGAGCGTCGTTCATAGCCTTCTTTACTCGTCATCCCAGCGAAAGCTGGGATCTCGTGCCGCATGGACACACTCTACAACGGGAAGACCCCAGCTTTCGCTGGGGTGACGGATGGATCACGCTGCGGCGTCCAGCGTCTCGACGGTCAGCCGGTCGTTGGTGAACACGCAGACCTCGGCCGCAATCGCCATCGCCTTGCGGCAGATCGTCTCGGCATCGGGCTCGTATTCGGTCAGCGCCTTGGCCGCGGCGAGCGCGTAATTGCCGCCCGATCCGATCGCGGCGATCCCCGCTTCGGGCTCGAGCACGTCGCCGTTGCCGGTCAGAATCAGCGTCACCTCCTTGTCGGCGACGATCATCATCGCTTCGAGGTTGCGCAGATACTTGTCGGTGCGCCAGTCCTTGGCGAGTTCGACCGCAGCACGCATCAGCTGGCCGTTGTGACGTTCCAGCTTGGCTTCGAGTCGCTCGAACAGAGTGAAGGCGTCCGCGGTCGCGCCGGCGAACCCGCCGATGACGGCGCCGTCCGCACCTAACCGGCGGACCTTCCTCGCATTGGGCTTCATCACCGTGTTGCCCATCGAGACCTGGCCATCACCGGCGATGACGACCTTGCCGCTCTTGCGGACCGAAAGAATGGTGGTGCCGTGCCAGACCGGCGCGGCGTGGGGATCGTTGTTTCCGCTCATGCCCGGCATGTAGGAAGCGCCATCGGCTGCGCAACCGTGTGGGGGCGATGTCGTTCCCGTCCTATCCCCGGCGCCGCGATGAGCGCAGGCTCGGCCATATCACGCCACAACGAACGGGGGTTCACATCATGGCGAGCCACAATCCGGGACCATCCAGCGGGATGATCGACCGCATCAAGCGCCTCCTGCTCCAGCCGAAGGAGGAATGGGCGCGGATCGACGGCGAGCCCGCCACCGCGCAAGACGTGTTCCGCAGCTGGGTGGTGCCGCTCGCCGCGATCGGGCCGGTATGCGGCCTGATCGGGCAGCAGGTATTCGGTTATGGCGCATGGATCGTTCATTTCCGGCCGAGCCTCATGTTCTCGATCACTATGGCAGTGGTCACTTACATCATGATGCTGGTCGGCGTGTGGGCGATGACCCTGATCATCGATGCACTCGCGCCCAGCTTCGGCGGCACGAAGAACCAGGCGCAGGCGATGAAGGTCGCCGCTTATGGCGCCACTGCGAGCTACATCGCTGGGGTCTTCAACATTCTTCCCGCGCTCACGATCCTCGTCCTCCTCGGCAGCCTCTACAGTTTCTATCTTTTCTGGATCGGCCTGCCGATGCTGATGAAGGTCGCCGCCGACAAGGCCGTGCCTTATGTCGCCGCGATCGTCGTCGCGGCGATCGTGGTCTTCTGGGTCATCGGGGCTATCACCGGCGCGATCACCAGCACCTTCGTTTCACCGATCGCGAGCCTGGCCTCGGCCAACACACCTGGCGGGACGGCCTCGATCCCCGGCCTCGGCTCGATCGACACCGCCAAGCTCGATGCCGCGACCAAGAAGATGCAGGCCGCCTCCGAGCAGATCCAGGCCAATGCCAAGACCGGCACGTCGAGCGCGATCGATGCCAATGCGCTGCAGGCGCTGTTGCCGGGATCGATCAGCGGCTGGCAGCGCACCAGCATCGAGAGCAACAGCGGCAGCGCGGCCGGGATCGGCGGCAGCAAGGCCGATGCCGATTTCAGCCAGGGCAACATGCAATTCACCCTGAGCGTGACCGACATGGGCGCGATGGGTTCGCTCGCCACGCTGGGCGGCGCGGTCAATGCCTCGTCCAACCGCCAGACCGCGACGGCCTACGAGAAGACCGAGATGGCGGGCGGCAACATGGTCACCGAGAAATGGGACAATAACGATCATTCGGGCAGCTACGGCATGATGATCGCGAGCCGTTTCATGGTCGAGGCGAACGGCAGCGCCCCTGACATCGCCACGCTGAAGAATGCCGTTGCATCGGTGGATGCGGGAAAGCTCGCCTCGCTCGCGAAGTAAGCAGCGCCCCATTCTAGTCGTCCCCGCGAAAGCGGGAATCCATCTTGAGCGCGTGTGGCATACGATCCGGCGCGATGGTGAAAATCACAGGAGATGGGTCCCCGCTTTCGCGGGGATGACTCCCCCTGGCTCAGCCAGGCTTATGAAATTTTCATCATAGAGGAGCCGCTCCCGCGCCGGGTCGTTACGCCCGCGAAGTGGAGCGGTAATGACGCGATCGATCATGGTGACGGGTGCCGAGTCCGGCATCGGCAAGGCCTGTGCCGAGGCATTCGGCCCGTGCAAGGACAAGGTGGCGGTGCTGTATCACAGCGACGCCACGCTCGCCGCGCAGACGGTGGACGCCGTCAAGGCAGCGGGCGGCGAGGCGATCGCGGTACAATGCGCGGTCGATGACGAAGCCTCGGTCGCCGCCGCGTTCGATGCGGTGGACAAGGCGTTCGGCCCGCCCTCGGTGCTGGTCAACTCCGCCGGGCTGAACATGAGCGGCGTGACCGTACGCAACATGCAGCTGGCGCAGTGGCGGCGGCTGCTCGATACCGACCTCACCGGCGCGTTCCTCACCTCGCGGCGCTTCCTCACCGGGCGCGATCCGAAGGTGCCGGGATCGATCGTCCACATCTCCTCGATCCACGCTTATGCCGTGCGCGCGGGCGGCGCGGATTATTGCGCGGCCAAGGGCGGGCTTACCAATCTGGTCGAGACGCTGGCGATCGAGGAAGCGGCGAACGGCGTGCGCGTCAACGCCGTCGAGCCGGGCATGATCCTGACGCCGATGAACGCGCAAGCCGAGAGCGACCCCGTCTATCGCAAGACGCTGGAGGCCAACATCCCGATGGGCCGCGCGGGCGATCCGGAGGAGGTCGCGGCGCTCGTCCGCTGGCTCTCCTCGACCGAGGCGAGCTACATCACCGGCGCGCGCATCGCGATCGACGGCGGGCTCTCGCTGATGCAGGCGCTCGGCGCATGAGCAGCAACCCGCCCTCCCCGCCCGATTCGGGTACCGGCGACGTCAAGCAGCGCGTCGCGCGCCGCGCCGAACGGATCGACTTCAATGTCGAGATGCTGGAAGACGTGACCCTCGACGGCCCGCCCGAGCTGATGAGCCGCGACCTGATGAGCCCTTACGTCTGGGACGATCCTTGCGGCCGGCTGGGCATCATGGTCCGCGCCGTGCCGCGCGCCGATGCGCCGCATACCGATACCGGCGTGATCTGGGCCGGGTGGAGCGACGACGGCCGGCACTTCACCATGCTCGATGCGCCGTCGATCGTGCCCGGCCCCGATGCCGACGAGAGCGGCGGGGTCGAGGATCCGACCGTGGTGCCGATGGCGGACGGCAGCTACGTCGTCTATTATACCGGCGTCGCGCTCGCCTCGACCAAATCGATGGGCAACACCAAGGAAGCAACGGTGGGGCAAACCGCTGACGGCCATTGGCGGCTGTTCTACGAATATGCCCAGGACGAGGCCTCGCGCATCGGCCTGGCGGTAGGGCCGGGCGTCGCCGGGCCGTGGGACGAGCAGCCGACCCCGTTCATGCCGCGCGAGGACGGGTGGGACAATTGGCACCTTTCGACCGGCCCGATGCTGATGACCGATCCCGACCGGCCGGTGATGTTCTACAACGGCACGACGCACGACGCGCGCTGGCGGATCGGCTGGATCGCGTTCGATCGCGACTGCACCCGCGTGATCGACCGCTGCATCCAGCCGCTGATCACCCCGCCCCCGCTCGCCGACCGCACCCAGACCGACATCGCCTTCGCCGCCTCGGTGATCGAATGGGACGGCGTGTGGCTGTATTATTCGCTGGAGGACCGCCGGCTGGCGCGGGCGCGGATGCGGCGGAGTTGAACGCGCCATCGACGCGGCGCCCACGCGCCTGTGATGCAGCGCGAACGTTGTGACTGTTGAGTGTCGCGCGGCATTCCTGCGCGAAGCCGAAGTTGGCGAAGGTTGCGCGAAGAGAAACATTTCGCACGCAAATTTCTCGACCGCGCTATCCGCCGGCGCGGAGCGATCATGATCGACCGAATCAAAGAGCCGATCGGCGCTAGCATGGATGAGGGTTTGTAGGACAGGGGCAACAATCCAGAGAAGCGGCCGTACCTCCAAATCTGAAGATGTACGCCGTGCGCACCCGCGGATTTGACGCATTTGGTGGAGATGTCACCCCAACCCCATTCGGGGAAATCAGACCTCCGGACTCCTCTCAATCAACCACAGCGCGGCTTTTCCCCGATAACCCGCCAACAATTCGTCAGGGGATACTTCCAGTGCTTCGGCAAGCTTGAAAAGCGTCGCCAAGGTCACGTTGCGTTCGCCGCGTTCGACGCCGCCTATGTGATTGGTGTGCAGGTTCGCCAGCCCGTCCAACGCTTCCTGCGACAGGCCCCGTTCCACTCGCAAGCGCCTCACCGCAGCTCCCAGAGGCCGGAGATCAGGGCGCTTCTTTGTCACCCGAAGACCGTTGTCTCCACCTTCTCGATGCGCCACAGCATAAAAGTGTGATTTCTCTTGAATCACACTTATAGGTGCGATCTCCAGAATCAGCCCAATTCGGGTGGATTGTCATCAAGGCCACGGCACATGGTCCGTAGATCGAATTGGGCAACCTTGCGTTGCGTGCGGTTCGCACGGAAGGCGGGAAGCCGACAGGCGTGGGCGAAATGAGCGACGAGCAAGCCGCCCGGAACACGACCGCGGCACTCCATGGCAACTTGCTCGGTGCGTGCATGGCCTTTTTGGGAGGCGGTGCGCTTCTCGTTGCGCTTTGGCTACATTTTGCTCATCGTAGGACGCCCTATCCTCAGGCACGCTCGCGTTTCGTGCTCACTCAGGCCTCTTTTGCGGGGCATTTCGACACCGTCGTATTGGGAGACAGCACGGCGGAAACCGAATGGGCCGACGGGGTCTGCGGACGAACGTTCAACGCCGGCATAGGAGGAGCGCGCATCAACGATCTTCTCCCCATCGCTCCGTCGATCCTGCGCGACGCCAGCCCATCGGTGATCATCGTCTCGGTCGGCACCAATCATTTCACCGCCGGAAAACGCGAATGGATTCAATTCTCGCAGGAATATCCCGCCTTGCTTGCGCAAATACCCTCAAGCGCTCGATTGATATTGATCGGCGTGCCGAATGACACCCAGGCGGATGATTTCATCAAAGCCGAGGCCGAGCGCCGACACGTGATCCATGTTCCACCGCTGACGGGCCGGCTCGCGAGCGACGGCATTCATGCGAATGCCGAAGGGGTCGCGGTGTGGCGCAATCTCGTTGCGGAAGCCTGCAGAGCCACCAAACGACGGCCAGCCAACCCTTCCTGAGTTCCGGAAATCAGAGTCCGCAATTTAGATTGGCACAATTACCAAATAACATCAACAATTTGGTCGGGGCGACAGGATTCGAACCTGCGACCCCCACACCCCCAGTGTGATGCGCTACCAGGCTGCGCTACGCCCCGACCATGGGATCCGGCGGCGCCTTTCGAAGGCGCTCCGGAAGGGGCGCCGCATAAGCCGGGCGGCGGCGCGATGCAAGCGTGCTGCGCTTCGTTCTCCCGCGAAGGCGGGAGTCTAGAGTCGCGAGTGTCATCCTCTGCGATTCCAGGCCCCCGCCTTTGCGGGGGAACTATTATGCGTTCAAACGAAACGCCCCTCGGCGCCGGGCGGCGGCAAGCGATTGTTGCGCATGATGCATGTTGGTGATAGCGCGCGGCGCTTGTTTAAGGGGGGTTGCAAGCGCGCCCGCCGCAGCCATTTCAGGACACCATGTTCGCCACCCCAGCCTATGCCCAAGCCGCAGGCGCCGCCACCACGAGCACCGGCTCGTATGCGATGCTGATTCCCTATCTGCTGCTGATCCCGGTATTCTATTTCCTGATGATCCGCCCGCAGCAGCAGCGCGCCAAGGCGCATAATGCCACGATCGCCGCGGTGAAGAAGGGCGACGAGGTCGTGACCGCCGGCGGCCATATCGGCAAGGTCACCAAGGTGAGCGACGGCGAGGTCGAGGTGGAATTCTCCGCCGGGCAGCGCCACCGCGTGGTGAAATCGACGCTGGCCGAGGTGCGCCCGCTCGGTTCCAAGCCGGCGAACGACTGAGCCGATGCTCGATTTCCCCCGCTGGAAGGTCGTCTCGATCTGGCTGGTGCTCGTCGCGCTGATGGCGCTGGCGATCCCGAGCTTCTTCCCCGAAAACCAGACCAAGACCTGGCCGGTCGCCCCGCGCATCAATCTGGGCCTCGATCTCGCCGGCGGCAGCTATCTGCTGCTCGAAGCCGACGTGAACGATCTCGCCAATTCGCGCATCGACAACATGCGCGACCAGATTCAGGCCGAGATGAAGCGCGCCACGCCGGCGCCGATCAGGATCGGCGACATCTCCACGCGCGGCGGCCAGCTGAGCTTCCTGCTCGAGGATCCGACGCAGGTCGATGCCGCGCGCGAGGAACTGCTCAAGATCACCGGCGGCGGCGTCGGCCTGACCGGGCAGCGCGAGTGGGACATCCAGGTGGTCGATACCAGCCGCTTCGTGCTGGCCCAGACCAAGGCCGGGCTCAACGCCGCGATCGACCAGGCGATGGGCGACGCGACCGAGGTGGTGCGCAAACGTATCGATGCGCTCGGCACGCGCGAGCCGACCATCGTGCGCCAGGGCACCGATCGCATCGTGGTGCAGGTGCCGGGCCTGCAGAACCCCCAGGCACTGAAGGATCTGCTCGGCCAGACCGCCAAGCTCGAGCTGAAGATGGTCGACGACGCGGTCGATTCGCGCAGCCTGACCGCGCAGGCCACCCCGCCGATCGGCGACCAGGTGCTGCCCAATGCGGAAGCCGGCGGCGGCTTCCTCGCGGTGAAGCGCCAGACGGTGATCAGCGGCGAGCAACTGGTCGATGCGCGCCAGGGCTTCGAGCCGCAGACCAACGCGCCGATCGTGAACTTCACCTTCGATAGCCAGGGCGGCAAGCGCTTCGCCAAGACCACGCAGGACAATATCGGCAAGCGCTTCGCGATCATCGTCGACAACAAGGTGATCTCGGCGCCGGTGATCAACACGCCGATCCTGGGCGGCAGCGGCTATATCGAGGGCAATTTCACCGTCGAATCCGCCAACAATCTCTCCATCGCGCTGCGCTCGGGCAAGCTGCCGGTGAAGCTGAAGGTGGTCGAGGAATCGACCGTCGGCCCCGATCTCGGCAAGGATTCGATCCATGCCGGCATCCTCGCCTCGATCGTCGCGGTCGTGCTGGTCGTGGCCTTCATGTTCGTGACCTACGGACGCTTCGGCCTCTATGCGAACCTCGCGGTGATCATCAACGTGGGCGTCATCCTGGGCGTGCTGGCGCTGATCGGCGGTACGCTGACGCTACCCGGCATCGCCGGCTTCGTGCTGACGATCGGCACCGCGGTGGACGCCAACGTGCTGATCAACGAACGCATCCGCGAGGAGCGGCGGCGCGGGCGCAACGTCGTCCAGGCGGTCGAGCTCGGCTACAAGGAAGCCAGCCGCACGATCTTCGAGGCGAACATGACGCACGGCATATCCGGCATCATCATGTTCCTGCTCGGCTCCGGCCCGGTGAAGGGCTTCGCGGTGGTGCTGTTGATCGGCATCTGCACCAGCGTGTTCACCGCCGTCACCTTCACCCGCATGCTCGTCGCGCAGTGGATTCGCAAGAATCGCCCGACGACGATGAACATCTGAGGCCAGGAAAACCATGATGCGCCTCCTGAAAGTCGTTCCCGACAACACCAACATCGATTTCGTGCGCCTGCGCCCCTGGGCGTTCGGCATCACCCTGATTTTGAGCCTGCTCGCGGTCGGCCTCACGGTCGCGCGCGGGCTCAATTTCGGTGTCGATTTCGTCGGCGGCCTGATGATCGAGGAGAAATTCGAGGCGCCGCCGGCACTCGACAAGGTCCGCTCGGTGATCGATCATCTCGGCGTCGGAGAGGCCAATCTGCAGCCGATCGGCGACGGCAAGACGCTGTCGATCCGCCTGCCCGTCCAGGGCGGCGCCGACGAGGGCAAGACCAACGCGGTGGTCAAGAAAGTGGAGAGCGCGCTGGGGCAGAATTTCCCCGGTGCGACCTTCTCGCGCTACTCGACTGTCTCGGGCAAGGTGTCGGGCGAGCTGGTGCGCAACGGCGTCATCGCCGTGGTGCTGGCGATCCTCGGCATCGGCCTGTTCGCGATCTTCCGCTTCGAATGGCAGTTCGGCGTCTCGACCGTGGTCGCGATCGTCCACGATCTGTTGATGACACTCGGATTCTTCGCGCTCACGCGCTTCGAGTTCGACATCAACATCATCGCCGCGGTGCTGACGATCATCGGCTATTCGATCAACGACAAGATCGTGATCGACGACCGCATCCGCGAGAACATGCGCCGATACCGCCGCATGGACATGCGCGAGATCATCAACCTGTCGGTCAACGAGACGCTGCCGCGTACCGTGATGACCTCGCTCACCATCCTGCTCGCTCTGTTCGCCCTGCTGTTCCTCGGCGGGCACGTGCTGCGCGGCTTCACCGCGGCGATGATCCTGGGCGTGTTCGTCGGCACCTATTCGTCGATCTACGTCTCGTCGTCGCTGCTGATCACGCTCGGTCTGCGCGCCGATCCGGCCAAGGCCGAAGCCGCCGACGCGCGCAAGGCCAGCAACGCGGCGTTCAAAGACCTGCCCTGATGAAGATGGAGCCCGAGCGGCGGGCCGTCGGGCCGATCGTGCTTGGGTTCAGCAGCGGCGGGTTCCGCACCGGGGACGGCGTATTTCGCGCATTGCTGCTGACGGTGGAGCAGGCGAAAGCGTGGACGCCGCCGTCGCTCGATATGCTTGATGAGGCCACGCTCGCGCCGTTGATCGCGATGAAGCCGGAATTCATCCTGCTCGGCACCGGGGCGACACTGGTGCGCCCACCCGTCGCGCTCACCCGCGCGATCGAGGCGCAGGGCATCGGACTGGAAGCCATGGATAGCCGCGCCGCCGCCCGCGCTTGGGGCGTGCTGCGCGGCGAGGGCCGGCAGATCGCGGCGGCGCTGTATCCGATCTGATCGGACAACAGTCTGACCGTTCTTGAGTCATCCCCGCGCAAGCGGGGACCCAACTCCCGCGCTATCCACGATCGCACCGGCGCTTTTGCCGAGGCCGTCGGAGATGGGTCCCCGCTTTCGCGGGGATGACTATCTGGCCTGCGGGGTCGTTAAACCAGCCCGGTCAGATGCCCATACAGCGCCGCGGTATTGGCTTCCCATGTGAAGCGTTCAGCCCCAGCGCGTACTTTCTGCGGCTCCGGCGGATTCGCCAGCAGTTCACCGATCGCCGCCGCGAACGCGTCTGGCTCGCGCGCGACGATGCGGCCGTAGGCCGGGTCGATCACCACCTCCCGCGCGCCGCCCGCTTCGGTGATCACGATCGGCGTACCGCAGGCGAGCGCCTCGACCCAGGCGTTGGCAAGACCTTCGGACGACGATGCCAGCGACATCACGTCGGCGGCAGCGAGCAGTCCGGGGAGTTCGGCGTGCGGTACGCCACCCAGCAGACGCACGCGCTCCGCCACGCCCAGCCGCTGCGCCAAGGCCTCCAGCACCCCGCGTTCCGGCCCCTCACCCGCGATCAGCAGCGTCGCATCGGGCAAGGAGGCCAGCGCCTCGATCACGATCGCATGGCCCTTGCGCGGGATCAGCGCGCCGAGCGACACGATCAGCGGCCCGGCGACGCCCAGCCTGGCCTTTGCCGCGCCGCGATCCGCCGGCGCGAAGCGCGCAAGATCGACGCCGGTATGGTGCACCCGGATCCGCTCCGCCGGGATGCCGAGCGCGGCCATGTCCGCCTTCATCGCCTCGGATACCGCGAGCAGCCCATTCGCCGCCTGCCCCGCGCCTATCACCTGCCCCGCCGTCGCGGGTGCCGTGCCCCAATGGTGGATATCCGCACCGCGCGCCTTGATCGAGACCGGCACGCCGAAATGCCTGCCCAGCGCGATCGCGGCAGGCCCATCGGGAAAGAAGAATTCCGCGTCGATCACGTCGAACGGAAAATCGCGCCGGATCGTTTCCAGCAGCGGCGTCAGTGTCCGGACAAGCGAAGCGACGTGGAAGCGCCCCTGCGTGCCCGGCAGGTTGACGAAGCGCGGCCGCCACGTCTCGATGCCTTTCCAGGTCTCACGCTCCGGGATCGCGCGTAGCGCGGCATAGTGTGCGCTGCGCGACAGCGGCCAGGGCGGCACGCCGACCGGCGCGACCAGCCGCAGCTCGACGTCCGGATGCGCCGCGAGCCCGAGCGTCTGCCGCTCGACGAACACGCCGAAATTGGGCCGCGTCGCGTCGGGGAAAAGCGTGGCGAGGGTCAGGACGCGCAGCATGACGCCCCTTCCCTAGCCGCCAATGGTTAAATCCGCTTGTCGCCCGGATAGGCGAGCAGCAGATCGGCATCGGCATGCGCGTGAATGTGCGCCGTGCCCTTCACGATCGTCGCCTCGCCCGCGCGCCAGGCGACGCCGTCGATCGTCCCCTCGCCCGCGATCGGCACGAACCAGCCGGTCAGCCCGTCGGGCAGGGTCACCTCTCGGTCGCCGCCGGGCCAGCGCTCGATCACGAATTTCGGCCCTTCGGCGAGAATCTCGCGATCGGGGGTCGATCCCTCCGGCTTGGGCAGGGGCACGAACGGCACCGGGTCGGCCGCCGCCACGCCGGCGTCGAGATGCAGTTCGCGGTCGCTGCCGTAATCGTAGAGGCGATAGGTGAGATCGACGTTCTGCTGCACCTCGATCACCGTGATGCCAGCGCCGATCGCATGGATCGTGCCGGCCGGCGAATAATAGAACTCGCCCGCCTTGACCGGCTTCCAGTCGAGCTTGTCGACGATCGATCCGTCGAGAGCCGAGGCGCGCAGTTCGTCCCTGCTCATCGGCGCCTTGGTGCCGAGCGCGATCGTCGCGTCGGGCTCGGCGGCCAGGATCACCCAGGCCTCGTCCTTGCCGCGCGGATAGCCGGCCTTGCGCGCTTCCTCGTCGGTCGGATGGACCTGCACCGACAGGCGTTCGCTGGTGAAGAGATATTTGATCAGCAATTCCGGCGCACCGGCATCGGGCGTCTGGAACCACACTTCGCCGACCGGATCAGCGCCGGGCGCGGGATCGGAAAAGCCTGGCCAGAGGTGATGGCGGCCCCACGGTTTCTCCACCCGGCGCGTGGCCAGCAACGTCGCAGTCATCGGTCGATCCCCTTGGTCGTCTCGCTCCTATCCCCAACGCATCGCAGTGGCCAAGCGATCCGCCGCGAAATCGCCCGAAAAAGGATTTGTTCGCGCCGCAGACGCTGGGCTAAGGATGCGCCCCTATGCGTAGTCCCAAGTTCCGCCCGCTCGGCGTGGCCCTGATCGCCGTCCTCGCCTTCTCGGTCGCGGGCTGTGCGCGCAACCGCAACAAATCGGACCTGCCCTACGTCGCGCGCGACGTGAGCACGCTCTACAATGCGGCCAAGGCGCGCCTCAACCAGGGCCAGTACAAGCAGGCGGCGTTGCTGTTCGACGAGGTCGAGCGCCAGCATCCCTATTCGATCTGGGCCCGCCGCGCGCAGCTGATGAGCGCCTTCGCTTATTATCTCGATCACGATTACACCAACGCGATCCAGTCGGCGCAGCAGTTCATCTCGGTCCACCCGGGCAACCGCGATGCGCCTTATGCCTATTATCTCGTCGCGCTGAGCTATTACGAGCAGATCAGCGACGTGACGCGCGACCAGAAGATCACCCAGCAGGCGCTCGACGCGCTGGGCGAGCTGACCCGCCGCTATCCCGATTCGCGCTACGCTTCCGACGCGCGGCTGAAGATCGACCTGGTCCGCGATCACCTCGCGGGCAAGGAAATGGAAATCGGCCGCTTCTACGAACGGCGCGGTCAATGGCTCGCCGCGACCCTGCGCTTCCGCAAGGTGGTCGACGATTTCCAGACCACGACGCACACGCCCGAGGCTCTGGAGCGCCTGACCGAGACGTACCTCGCGCTCGGCGTGCCCGAGGAAGCAAGGAAGTCGGCCGCCGTGCTCGGCGTGAACTATCCCGGCAGCGACTGGTATCAGCGCGCCTACAAGCTGACCAACGAGCATCCGCCCGTGGCGACGGCACCGGTCGCCAGGGGCCAGCAGACCATCCCGATCGGCACGCCGGGCACGCCGCAGACCACGCCGTCGATGCCGGGCACGGGAACGGCTTCGTCGCCCAAGGACCAGTCGAGCGCCGCGCCGACGCCGACGAGCCCGAGCGGCAAGACCAACTGACCCGGGCGCCACGTTCGCGCTTCGCCCGCGCCACGCGAGCGGCTATGGTTGACGCGGCATGCTGACCGCCCTTTCCATCCGCGACGTCGTGCTGATCGAGGCGCTCGATCTCGAATTCGGTGGCGGCCTTGGCGTGCTGACCGGCGAGACCGGTGCGGGCAAATCGATCCTGCTCGACGCGTTGAGCCTGGCGCTGGGCGCGCGCGGCGAAACCGGGCTGGTGCGGCAGGGCGCGCAACAGGCGGTGGTGACCGCGACCTTCGACGAGCCGCATGCCGAGGGCCCGATCGCCGCCTTGCTCGCGGAGAACGGACTGGACATCGAGCCCGGCGAGCCGCTGATGATCCGACGCGTGGTACGCGCCGACGGCGGCAGCCGCGCCTTCATCAACGATCAGCCGGCTTCCGCCTCTCTGTTGCGCGAGCTTTCCGCCTGGCTGGTCGAGATCCATGGCCAGCACGACGATCGCGGCCTGCTCAATCCGCGCGGCCATCGCGCGTTGCTCGACGCGTTCGGGCGGCTCGACAGCGGCGAGGTGGCACGCGCACATCGCACATGGCGCGAAGCCGAGGCGGCGCTGGCATCGGCGCGCGCCGAGCTGGATACCGTGGCGCGGGATCGCGAATGGCTCGAGCATGCCGTTGCCGAACTGCAGGCCTTCGGTCCCGAACCGGGCGAGGAAGAGACGCTGGCGACCCGCCGCGCGGCCATGCAGCGCGGCGAGAAGATCGCCGGCGATCTGCGCGCGATCGCCGATCTGCTCGAAGGATCGGAAGGCGGGCTGGGCAGGCTGCGCCAGTCCGCGCGCGTGCTGGAGCGCGTATCGGGCGATCACGCGGCACTGGCCGAGGCGCTGGAGGCGATCGACCGCGCGATCATCGAAGGCAGCGCGGCGCAGGAGCATGTCGATCGCGCCGCCGAGGCGCTGGCGTTCGATCCGGCGCGGCTGGAGGAGGACGAGACGCGGCTGTTCGAGCTGCGCGCGCTGGCCCGCAAGCATCGTGTGCAGCCCGACGATCTCGCCGCGCTCGCTGAAGAGCTGGCCGCGCGGCTGGCGCGGATCGAGGATGCCGGCGGCAATATCGCGGCACTGGAAGGCGCGGTCACCGATGCCGCCGCGTCCTATGATGCCGCGGCCGATGCGCTGACCGAGGCGCGGCTGGCGGCGGCGCATCGCCTCGATGCGGCGGTGAAGGGCGAGCTCGCGCCGCTCAAGCTCGACGCCGCGCGCTTCCGCACCGTCGTCGCGCCGCTGCCGGTCGAGCAATGGGGCGCGGCGGGCAAGGACCGGGTCGAGTTCGAGATCTCGACCAATCCCGGCGCGCCGTTCGGGCCGCTGATCAAGATCGCCAGCGGCGGCGAGCTGTCGCGCTTCATCCTCGCCCTGAAGGTCGCGCTGGCCGAGGAAGGCGGCGCGGCGACGATGATCTTCGACGAGATCGACCGCGGCGTCGGCGGCGCGGTGGCCAGCGCGATCGGCGAGCGGCTCGCGCGGCTGGCGGAGGCGACGCAATTGCTGGTCGTCACGCACAGCCCGCAGGTCGCGGCGCGCGGGCGGCATCACCTGCTGATCGCCAAGAGCCATGACGGTATCGTCACGCGCACCGGTGTCGTCGCGCTCGACGCGGCGGCACGGCGCGAGGAGATCGCGCGCATGCTCTCCGGCGCCACCGTCACCGACGAAGCGCGCGCGCAGGCCGGTCGATTGCTCGAGGCGGCCTGATCAGAACGGCAGGCGCAAGGTCACCATCGCCGCGGGCGCGCGGGCGCCGGGCAGCTCGCGCTGGACCGCATGCGCGGTAACGCTTCCACCGTCCGGCAGCGCAACGCCGGTACGTATCCGCTTTTCAGCATAGCCCAACGGATGCCCGAACACGAAGTCCATCGCCTTCTTGCGCCCGCACACCACGATGCTCGTCGTATCGGTGGTGTCGCAGCCGGTCTTCGCGGGCAGCTTGGCGAGATCGAAATCGTCATAGCCGGCGGCCGGCGTGGCGATCGCAGCCGCGGTCTGAAGCGCGAGCAGGAACAACGGCATGTGCGGACTCCCGGCGCACGATAGCGGCTACGCAGACATGGCGGCCAATCCCGGCGAGATTGCGGCGCCCGACCCGTTCCGTCAGCGTGCGAAACTGCTAGAGACACGCGCATGACCGAGAGGGACCCCGCCGAGGAGCTGGCCTGGCTGGCGCAGGAGATCGCGCGCCACAACCGGCTCTATCATACCGACGACGCGCCGGAGATTTCCGACGCTGACTACGACGCGCTGATGCGGCGCAACGCCGCGCTGGAGGCGGCGCATCCCGATCTGGTCCGTGCCGATTCGCCCTCGCGGCTGATCGGTGCCGCGCCCGCCGGGCATCTCGCCAAGGTCGCGCACGCACGGCCGATGTTCAGTCTCGACAATGCCTTCGACGAAGAGGAGGTCGCCGATTTCGTCGGGCGCGTGCGGCGTTTCCTGAAGCTCACCGACGACGCGCCGGTGATGCTCACCGCCGAGCCCAAGATCGACGGCCTCTCCTGTTCGCTGCGCTACGAACAAGGCCGCCTCGTGCAGGCGCTGACCCGCGGCGACGGGCAGATCGGCGAGGACGTTACCGCCAACGTTCGCACCATCGCCGACATTCCCGCCACGATCACCGGCGCACCCGACGTGTTCGAGGTCCGCGGCGAGGTCTATATGGCGAAGGACGATTTCGCCGCGCTCAACGCCCGCCTGCTCGCCGAGGCGGAGGAGAGCGGCAAGGAGGCCCGCCAGTTCGCCAATCCGCGCAACGCCGCCGCCGGATCGCTGCGCCAGAAGGATGCCGGCGTCACCGCCTCGCGCCCCTTGCGCTTCCTCGCCTGGGGTTGGGGCGACACGAGCGCGCCGCCCGGCGAGACGCAGACCGCGGTCATCACCGCGATCCGGATGATGGGATTTCCGGTTTCGGACCTGCTCGTCGGTCCCGTCGATATCGCCGGCGCGCTGGCGCAATATCGCGTGATCGAGAAGCAGCGCGCCGATCTGCCGTTCGACATCGACGGCGTGGTCTACAAGATCGACCGGCTCGACTGGCAGATGCGCCTGGGCTTTGTCGGCCGCGCGCCGCGCTGGGGGCTGGCGCATAAGTTCCCCGCCGAGCGCGCGCAGACCACCTTGCTCGATATCGACATCCAGGTCGGCCGCACCGGCAAGCTGACGCCCGTCGCCAAGCTCGAGCCGGTGACGGTGGGCGGGGTCGTGGTGCGCAATGCGACTTTGCACAATGCCGACGAGATCGCGCGGCTCGGCGTGCGGCCCGGCGATCGCGTGGTGCTGCAGCGTGCCGGCGACGTGATCCCGCAGATCGTCGAGAACCTCACCCGCGACGAACCGCACAAACCCTGGACCTTCCCGACGCATTGCCCCGAATGCCGGAGCGAGGCGGTGGCTGAGGAAGGCGAAGTCGATGTGCGCTGCACCGGCGGGTTGATCTGCCCGGCGCAGCGGCTCGAGCGCCTGAAGCATTTCGTCTCGCGCGGCGCGCTCGATATCGACGGTCTCGGCGAGAAGACCCTGGTCGAGTTCCTCGAGCTGGAATGGATTCGCGAGCCCGCCGATATCTTCCGCCTCGCCGCGCATCGCGACGACCTGATCGGCCGCGAAGGCTGGCAGGCCAAATCGGTCGACGCCCTGCTCGCAGCGGTCGAGGCGAAACGTCGTCCCGATGCCGCGCGCCTGCTGTTCGGGCTGGGCATCCGCCATGTCGGGCAGATCACGGCGCGCGATCTGATGAAGATGTTCGTGGCGCTTCCCGCACTTCGCGAAACCGCAGAGGCCGCGCGGGCCGGCGATGGCGATGCCGCCGAGCGCTTCGCGCTGATCGACGGCGTCGGGCCGGTCGTGGTCGAGGCGCTGGGCGACTTCTTCCATGAGCCGCATAACCAGCAGGTCTGGGACGATCTGCTGGCCGAAGTCGCCCCTCCCCCCTTCGTCGTCGAAACCCGCGACTCGGAAGTCAGCGGCAAGATCGTGGTGTTCACGGGCACGCTGGAAACGATGAGTCGCGACGAGGCCAAGGCGCAGGCGGAATCGCTCGGCGCGCGCGTGTCGGGATCGGTGTCCGCCAGGACCGATCTCGTCGTCGCCGGGCCGGGCGCAGGCTCGAAGCTCAAGAAAGCCGCGGAATTCGGCGTGCGCGTGGTGGATGAGGCAGGCTGGGCGGAGATCGTCGCAAAGGCCGGCTGACCCGTTTCGGGTGATGCTTTTTTGCAACGCACAACGAAAGTCTGCGCTTGTCACAAACGAGGGACTCGACTGTCATCTAAGCGCAATATTAATAGAGCAAGGCGTCGAGCGACGGTGACAATCACCGCGTCAAAGCGCCTGGAGCGCTTCGTTCGCTAAGGGGAAATCAATGCGTAATCAGCTATTTATTGGCGTGGCTACGGCTGCGCTCGTCATTCCGGCCGCGGCCGGCGCGCAGCAGATCACCACCGGGATCCAGGGCACCGTCACCAGCGACGAGGGCGCTCCGATCGCCGGCGCGAACGTGACCATCACCGACACCCGCACCGGCCACGCGACCAATGCCACCACCAGCGGCGACGGCAGCTTCACCAGCACCGGCCTGGTCACCGGCGGCCCCTACACCGTCGCCGTCGATGCCGATGGCTTCGAAGGCCAGTCGGTCCAGAACATCATCACGACCCTGCAGGGCAACACCAGCGTGACCTTCAAGCTCGCGTCGGGCCAGGGCGACATCGTCGTCACCGCCCAGCGCGCGTCGGTCACCCAGCTCGCGGTCGGCCCTGGCCAGTCGTTCGGCCAGGAAGCGATGGCCGCCGCATCGTCGTTCAACCGCGACATCCGCGACGTGCTGCGCATCGATCCGCGCGTCAGCCTCAATCGCGACAGCGAGATCGATCACGTCTCGTGCCTCGGCGGCAACGACCGCTTCAACACCTTCACCGTCGACGGCACCGTGCAGGCCGATATCTACGGCCTCAACAGCACGCCGTTCGCCTCGCGTTCGACCACGCCGATCCCGTACGACGCGATCCGCGAGACCCAGGTGCAATTCGCGCCGTTCGACGTCGAATACGGCCAGTTCACCGGCTGCGCGATCAACGTCGTGACCAAGTCTGGCTCCAACCAGTTCCATGCCGGTGGCTTCTTCGAATATACCGGCCCCGGCCTGCGCGCCGACAGCCTGTTCGACAGCCACCTCAACAAGAAGGTGCCGGTCGCGAAGAATCCGGTCAGCAAGGACTGGGGCGCGTCGATCAGCGGCCCGATCATCAAGGATCACCTGTTCTTCTACGGTGCCTATGAAGCGACCAAGTCCGGCACTTCGCAGGATTTCGGCCCCGCGGGTTCGGGCTTCACGAACGAGCTTCCCAACGTAACGGAAACGCAGTTCAACGACATCTCGCAGGTCATCCACGACCAGTACGGCATCGACACCGGTCCGCTGGTGCGCAACCTGCCGTCGACCACGCGCCGCTTCTTCGGCCGCGCCGACTGGTACATCACGCAGGGCCAGCGCCTCGAAGTCACCTATCAGCGGCTCGACGAATCGAAGCTGTCCAACGGCGACTTCAACACCGGCAGCCAGGTCATCACCGGCGCGAACAACTATTATCTCTCGGGCACCAAGTCGGATTACTTCTCGGGCCGCCTCTATTCGAACTGGACCGACAAGTTCTCGACCGAAATCCGCTACTCCAAGTCGCTCGTGACGGACGTCCAGGATCCGTTCGGCGGCGGTGAGGCGCAGAGCGGCAGCCCGATCACCCGTATCGTCGTCGGCGTCGGCTCCGGCGCGGCGGGTTCGGGCGAAGTGGTCGCCGGCCCCGACTTCTCGCGCACGGCGAACGACCTGCGCACGAAGATCGATCAGTTCAAGCTGAAGGCCAATTATCACGGCGGCAATCACGAGTTGACCTTCGGCGTGGAAGCGAACCACGCGAACATCTTCAACCTGTTCGTGCAGAACGCGACCGGCACGCTGGTCTTCCAGGATCTCGCGCATCTGAAAGCCGGCCTGATCGAGAACGGCACGAGCACGTCGAACAACACGCCGTCGGTCGTAACCGGCGGCACCGCAATCGGCGCGATCATCGCCACGACGCCGACGGGTGACATCAACACGGCCGCCGCCGCCTTCTCGCGGACGATATGGTCGGGTTACGCGCAGGACGACTGGCACCTGAGCCCGTCGTTCGACGTGGTCGCGGGCATTCGCACCGACTGGTATTCGGGCGGTAGCCCGATCTTCAACCAGAACTTCTTCAACAAGTACGGCATCAGCAACGCGGTCGATTTCGGCAAGATCGATCCGGTGATCCTGCCGCGCCTGGCGTTCACCTGGAAGGCCGGCGACCACGGCATGTTCGGCAACGTCCAGGTGAAGGGCGGCATCGGCGAGTTCTCCGGCGGCGATCCGGCGGTCTGGTTCGGCAACGCCTTCCAGAACAACGGCTTCGGCTTCGCGAGCGGCACGTCCAACCCGGCCGCCTCGACCTGCCCGGCCAACATCAAGGTCACTGATGGGTCGGGCCACTTCACCGGCTTCCCGCAGTGCGCGGTGGCGGCGGGCGAGGCGATCTCGGGCGCGGGCATCAGCCTGGTCAGCAACGTCGATCCGAACTTCAAGAGCCCGACGGTGTTCCGCGCCAACCTGGGCGTGAATACCAATCTCGGCCACGGCTCGGGCTTCTTCGGCAACTGGCACGTCGCGCTGGATTACATCTTCAGCCTGTACCAGAACCCGGCGAACATCGTGGATCTCTCGGAGACCCAGGATATCCGCAAGGGCCTGAACGGCTACAGCATCACCGGCCAGCCGATCTATGCCCAGATCAACCCGCTGCTCGCAGGCTGCAACGCAACGCTGGTCAGCCATGGTACACCGCCGGTGTGGACGGGCGTCACGGCGCCCTGCTTCACCAGCCTGACGAACGGCGAGTTCGAACTGACGAATGCGGGCAATTATCGCGCGCACGTGATTTCGGCGGTGCTGTCGAAGACCTTCCATCACGGCATCTTCACGCCGGGCGGCTCGGTCTACATGAACTTCGGTTATGCCTACACGAACTCGCATGACCGTCGCGACATGTACAGCTCGGTGGCTGGCTCGAACTACAACACGACGGCGGAGTTCGATTACCAGGATCCGGAATCGACCACGAGCTTCTTCGAGACGAAGCACAACTTCACGTTCGCCGGCGACTTCAAGGAGCAGATCTTCGGTGACTACAACACCGAGCTGGGCTTCGTGTTCACCGCGCGGTCGGGCCGTCCGTACAGCCTGACCTGGACCGGCACCGGCGTGTTCAACCCGTCGAGCGCGGTCTCGTCGAACGGCGCGCTGCTGTACATCCCGACCGGAATGAGCGATCCCAACATCTCGCCGACGTCCAACGCGACGGCGGTGAACCAGTTGGTCGCCTATGCCCAGAACCTGGCCTGCGCGAAGGACTCGCTCGGCAAGAACGCCGTGCGCAACGGCTGCCGGAATCCCTGGTATTTCGACCTGGATCTCACCTTCTCGCAGGAAATTCCGGGTCCGGGCCGTCTGTTCGGGCACGACGACAAGATCCGCCTCTATGCGGGCCTCGACAATGTCCTGAACCTGATCGACTCGAAGTGGAACATGTTCCGCACCCGTGACTTCGCCGGCCGCCAGGCCGTCGCGACGACCACGGGCGTGGATGCGCAGGGCCGCTACATCATCACCGGCTTCAACGCGGCCAGCGACGTCGCCAACATCACCACCAGCGCTTCGGCTTGGCGCGTGAAGTTCGGCGCCAGCTACAACTTCTGATCCGATCGGATCGTAAAATTCAGGGCCGCCGTTCTCCGGAACGGCGGCCTTTTTTTTTCGTTCAGAACTTCCAGCGCAGATCAGCCTGGAAGCTGCGCTGCGGGAATGGGTGATAGAGGAAGTACCGGTCGTTCCCGACGTTATCGACGCCCAGGCCGAGCGCCCAGTGCCGGTTCACGCGGAACTCGGCACGCAGATCGACCACGAAATATTGGTAGAAGCCCTGGAAGGTGTTGCCGACCACATCGCTGTTGTCGAGGCTGCCGAAATTGCGGCTCGAATAGCGCGCGGCGGCGGTCAGCGCGATGCGATCGGTGGGCCGCCATGTGGTGACGATCGTCGCGCGCCAGCGTGGCACCTGGGGCAGGAGCTTGCCCTCGGCGGCGGGAAAGACCGCATCCTTCGTGGTGATCGCATCGGCATAGGTGACGCTGCCCGTCAGATCGATGCGCGGCAGGATGCCGGTGCGCTGCGCCGCCAGTTCGACACCCCGAGCCCGCGTGCGATCAACGTTCTGGACGTAGGTGCCCGCTTGGCTAACCCCCGGCAGAGGCCCGAGCTGCGAGATCAGCGCGTCCTTCACCGCTTCATTGAACAGCGACAATCGGATCGATCCGTTCTTGTCGTGCCGCTCGACCGACACCTCTTCCGACAGCGCGCGCTCTGGCTTCAGGTCCGGATCGGGCACCGATACGACCGGAGACGTCACGAGCTGATAGAGCTCGCCCACGGTCGGAAAACGCCATGCCTCGCCAAACGATGCGCGCACGCTCCAGTGGCTGGCCAGTTCCCAGCCGAGCGATGCCTTGGGAGAGAAGCGCGCTGCGGACAGCATCGGCTGATCGACCGGCCCCTTCAGCGGCGACAGCGAATAGTTCATGCCATCGTAGGCCTTCCACCACTCGTAGCGGCCGCCGATCGTGAGGCTGAGATGCGGCAGGAACGTCCAATCGTCCTGCGCCCAGAGCGCCAGCGTCCGGGTCCTGCCGCGCGACTGGAGGTTGAGTTGCCCCTGCGGGCCGCCGACCCAATCGCTGGTCGTGTAGCGATTGCTGGCGAGCGTGAACCAGTCGCCATGCGCGCCGAAACTGACGACATGCGTCGCGGCAGCATCCGACCGCCAGGAGCCCTTTGCATCCAGCGTCTTCCAACCGCTGCCGTCGAGACGGGTAACGTTACCCGTCCCCCCACTGCTCGCATCGGGCAGCGTGCCGGCCGGCGTGCGTTGCTCGTCATGCGCGAAGTCGTAGAGCGTGCCGATCACCTGCCAGTCGAACCGGCCGCTGTTGCCGGTCGCCGACAGCGCGTGCGACCAGTGCGTCTCGTCATAATGGTAGACGTTGCCGGAGAAGCCGGCGGTATAGACCGGCGCGCCGGTCGCAATGCTGCTCAGATACGTTTCGGCATGCGCGTCGGTATCGTTGCGGAACAGGCCGACGACATAAGTGAGCCGGATGTCGGGCGTGACGTCCAGTGCCGCCTTGAGCTTGATGTGATCCTGCGCCTGATGTTCGAAGCCCGCCGCCCCGAGCACCCGCGTCGGCGCGCCAAGGCGAGCAAGGACGTCATAGCCGCCCAGCGTACCCGCAGGCTGCGAGCTCTCGACATAAGCCAGCGGCTGACTGTTGCTCGTGACATGATCCACGCCGGCGAACAGCGCGAGCGGGCCAAACCGATCGCCGATCGTGCCGCCGATCTGCCAGGCCGGCAGCGTCCCGTGCGTGCCGTATTGATCGAACGTCTGAACGTTGGTGCCGGTATTGATCGTCGCCTCGAGCTTCTCCGGTAGCCGCGTCGTGATTTTGATCACCGCGCCGATCGAATTGCCCGGATAGGCGGCGGAGAACGGACCGTAGAGCACGTCGATACGCGATATCTCCTGCGGACTGACCAAGCTCCAGCGCGGGCTGGCGCTGGTATTGTTGTTGCCGATCAATGCGGAAAGCAACGCGCCATCGGCATAGATCAGACTGCGCGCGGAGGCGCCGAGACCCGACGTGCGCGTGGCGAGCGGCGCCTGCGTGTCGCCGATATGGCGCTTGCGCACCAGAAGGCTGGGCAGATACTTGACCGTATCCTCGACGTTCACCGCATTATTGGTGGTCGCGATCGTGTCGCCGGTGATGGTTACGCGCGTGGCGGGCGGGTTCTCGATCGTCCGCTGCTCGCGTTGCGCGACGACGAGCACGTCCTTGCGCTGATCGGCGGAATCATCCTCGGCGAGAGCAGGCGTGCCGGCGGCAATCAACGCCAGCGCGGACGCGCACGAGAGTGCGCGATAGGAAATAGGCATGTCTTTTGCCTCTTGCGTCTGAACAACGAACACTCCGCAAATGCGGAGCGGCGGCGTCAGGCGAAGGCGGGTGGTCCGGTCGGCGGCGGCGGCGGCGCGGCGAGCCCGCGCCCGACCGCGGCAAGCGCGGCGAACGGCAGCGGCGGGGTGAAATGCCCGGCGAGAGGCGGCACGAGCAAGGCGAATTGCGCCGGCGCGCCGGCCAGCCCGGCACCGGCGAAGGCGCAAGGGTGATCGCCGCTCGAATCGTGCGCCGGTGCCTTGTCATGCCGCGCGTCATGGCCCGGCAGCACGATCGTCTCATGGCCGAGCCCCGAGCAGATCTCGACCGCAATTCCGCCCGAGGCGGCCTGCACCGGCATCCAGCCATCGGGGATCAGTCCGCGCACGAGCATCGCGCACGCGAACAGCGCCAGCAGCAGCCGGCGCTCGATCGCGGTCAGGTTGCGCAGCGCGCCCATCCCTCGCGCTGTGCGACGGGCGGTGCGATTATGCAACCGGCCTTTCGAGCAGGATCAAGCCGCCTGCGCCGCTTCCGCCGCCTTGGCGTAGATGCTGTTGATCGGGCGCGAGAACACGCGGCCGACCATCGGCACGAAGAAATCGAGCGGCGCGCTCTCGTAGTTCGGATCGAACGCCGACTGATCGTACTTCTCGCAGAATTCCGCGCACGCTTCGAAATGCGGATGGCCGCGATAATTCTCGCGCATGTCGCGATCGCCGCCGATGTAATGGAAGAAATAATAGCCCTGGAACACGCCGTGCGTGTTGGCGATCCAGTGCAGCTCCTCCGACACGAACGGACGCAGCATCGCCGCGCCGATCTCCGGGTGGTTGTAGCTGCCGAGCGTGTCGCCGATGTCGTGGAGCAAAGCCATCACGACATAAGCCTCGTCGCGCCTGTCCTGATGCGCGCGCGTCGCGGTCTGCAGCGAATGCTCCAGCCGGTCGACCGGGAAGCCGCCATAATCGCCGTCGAGAAGCTTCAGGTGCGTCAGCACCCTCTCGGGCAGCTTCGCGGAGAAATCGCGGAAATGGCTGCCGATGATGGTCCAGTCCTGCTGGGTGCCTTCGGTCATCGCCGTGAACTGCGCGCGCTCGGGCTGGTGGTTCATCGCTGCCTCTCTCCTGTCTCGTCCGCGATTGTGCCGCGCTTTGCGCTCCAAAGCCAGCCGCGATAAGGAGCGAGCCGCCCATGGCCAAGCTTCCGATCCCGATCGCGCCGGTGCGCACGCTGACGCCGACGCATTTCGCGCGCCCGTTCTTCGAGGACAAGTCGCGCGCATTCTGGACTTTGCAGGCGGTAGGCTGGGGCGGCTATCTGCTGCTGCGCACCGTTTCCAGCCTCAACAACGGCCCTTCGGTCGACGTGCTGGTGCCGGTCGTGATCGAGGCGATCGTCGGTTATTGCATCACTCTGCTGCTTTCGACGCTCTACGGCTATTACCGCCGCCTGCCGCGCGTCACCGGCATCCTGCTGATCGTGCTGACTTTGGCTGGCGCCACCCTGCTCTACGCCGTGCTCAACGCCTTCTCCTTCTCGCTGATCAAGGCACCGACGCCGGGCGTGACGCTCAGCCTGCTGTTCGGCAGCATCTTCCTCAGCTTCGTGGTGCTCGCCGGCTGGTCGGCGCTCTATTTCGGCATCAATTTCTATCTGATCGTCGAAGCGCAGATCGATCAGCTCCAGCATCTCGAGAGCCAGGCAAGCTCGGCCCAGCTGGCGATGCTGCGCTATCAGCTCAACCCGCATTTCCTGTTCAATACGCTCAACTCGATCTCGACGCTCGTGTTGCTCAAGCAGACCGAGCGCGCCAATGCGATGCTCAGCCGCCTTTCCTCCTTCCTGCGCTACACGCTGGCCAACGAGCCGACCGCGAACGTCACCATTCAGCAGGAGATGGACACGCTGAAGCTCTATCTCGAGATCGAGAAGATGCGTTTCGAGGATCGGTTGCGGCCGAAATTCGACATCGATCCGCGCGTCGAGAAGGCCCGCTTGCCCTCTTTGCTGCTCCAGCCGCTGGTCGAAAACGCGATCAAATATGCCGTCACGCCGCAGGAGGAAGGCGCCGAAATCTGCGTCACCGCGCGGCTCGCCGGAGATCGCGTGCAGATCGCCGTATCCGACACCGGCCCGGGCTTGCATGGCGCAAAAGTGCGGCCAAGCCTTTCAACCGGCGTTGGGCTTGCCAATATCAGGGAAAGGCTGGCCCAGGCCTATGGGCTGGACCAGCGCTTCGAGACACGTTCGAGCACCGGGGGCGGGTTCGAAGTGGAAATCGAGTTTCCGTTCCAGCTCGAGGAACCGACAAGAGAGGTTGCATGACCATCCGTACCATTTTGGTGGACGACGAAAGCCTGGCGATCCAGGGTCTCGAACTCCGCCTTGCCCCCCATGACGATGTCGAGATCGTCGCCACTTGCCAGAACGGCCGCGAGGCGATCAGCGCGATCAAGACGCACAAGCCCGATCTCGTTTTCCTCGACATCCAGATGCCCGGATTCGACGGCTTTTCGGTCGTCCAGGGCCTGATGGACGTCGAGCCGCCGTTGTTCGTCTTCGTCACGGCCTATTCCGATCACGCCTTGCGCGCGTTCGAGGCGCAGGCGGTGGACTATCTGATGAAGCCGGTCGATGAGGCGCGCCTCGCCGATACCCTCGATCGCGTGCGCCAGCGCCTGAGCGAGCGGCGCGGCGCCGAGGAAATAGAAAAATTGAAGGAAGTGCTGGCTGAGGTCGCGCCGGAAGCGGCGGCGGACATGGCCGATGGCGCAGATCAGGTCGCCGCCAACCGCTTCGAGAAGATGATCAACATCAAGGATCGCGGCAAGATCTTCCGCGTCGACGTCGATTCGATCGAGAGCGTCGAAGCGGCCGGCGATTACATGTGCATCAAGACCGGCGACAACACCTTGATCCTGCGCGAGACGATGAAGGATCTGGAGAAACGGCTCGATCCGCGCCGCTTCCAGCGTGTCCACCGCTCGACGATCGTCAATCTCGATCAGGTCCGCGAAGTGAAGCCGCACACCAACGGCGAATGCTTCCTGGTGCTCGGATCAGGCGCGCAGGTGAAGGTCTCGCGATCCTACCGTGACGTCGTCGCCCGTTTCGTGCATTAAGCGAGTCCGTTAGTCGCATCTCCACGCGGGGGGAGAGGTCAATGTCGGACAAGTTTCGCGCCTTTGCGGCGCTGCACGTGCCGGGCGATCCGGTGATCCTGTACAATGCCTGGGACGTGGGCAGCGCCAAGGCGGTGGCCGGCGCCGGCGCGAAGGCGATCGCGACCGGCAGCTGGTCGGTCGCCGCGGCGCAGGGCTTTTCCGACGGCGAGGAGCTGCCGCTCGACCTTTCGCTGGCGACCGCGACGCGGATCGCGGGCGTGGTCGATCTGCCGGTGACGATCGATTTCGAGGGCGGCTATGCCGTCGCGCCGGACGCGCTCGCGGAGAATTTCGCGCGACTGGCGCGCACCGGGGCGATCGGCTGCAATTTCGAGGATCGCGTGGTCGAGGGCGAAGGACTGCACGCGATCGCGGCGCAAGTCGCGCGCATCGAAGCTGCGCGGCGTGGCGTGGGTGAAGATTTCTTCATCAACGCGCGCACCGACATCTTTCTCGAAGCGACGCCCGACACACACGACACGGCCAAGGCCGACGATGCGATCGCGCGCGGTCAGGCTTATGCCGAAGCGGGCGCGAACGGCTTCTTCGTGCCGGGGCTGGTCGATCTCGACCTGCTCGCCCGGGTCTGCGACGCGGTGCCGCTGCCGGTGAACTTCATGGCCTTCCCGGGCGCGCCCGCGGCACGCGAGGTGGCGGATGCCGGGGTCTCGCGGATCAGCCACGGGCCCAATCCCTATCGCACGGCGATGGCCGCGCTGGCGGCGGCGGCGCAGGAGGCATTCGCGTGGCGGTTCGCGACGGCGCCGGAGGCGACACCCGCTCGTCCCCGCAAAGCCGCATCGCGACCCGCGCCCCGGCGGGGCCGCCGAAGCTAGGCGCACCCGGCAAAGGCGAACGCCGCTTTCGCCCCATAACGTCGCAAAAGTCACACCTCTATCGCGCGGGCGCGAACGTTGAGAATGTTGAGTGCGGTTCGAGCATGCCGCGAGAGATGGCGAGCCGGAAGTTGGCGAACGTGTCGCGCATCGAAAATCATCGAACGGACATTCCCTGGCCGGTTCATCTATTCAGGCTGTCAAAGAGCGCCGCGGCAAAACCGCCTGCGCCGAGCGTCGCACAGGATTTCCAACATTTGAAGGTACGGCTGCCGATCATGCCCTCCAGCACCCCAAAGTCTAGCCCTCTGCCGCGAACATGCCATAGTGCGCGCGCCATGCGGCGACTTCGTCCCGCAGATGCGCGGGCGCCGGTTCGCCCGAGATGACGAGATTGGCGACGTCGTTCTCGGGGTGCATCAGCATCTTCTTCGATCCGTCGCTGAACCAGACCGGAACCAGCCGATCGCACAGGGCATCGAGGATGGTCGCCGCGATGCCGTTCTCGATCGCGGCGCCGCCGGCAAGCGCGCGGACGTTGATCGAGACGCCTTCGAAGCAGTTGCGCGGCGCACGCTCGAAGTTGAGCGAGACGAGAAGGCCGGATCGGTCCGGCCGGGCATCTTCGGGCAGGCTCGCGACTCTTCGCCAGCCGCAGAACCACGTCCGGCAAATATGCGGGCGCACGGCATGGATGCCGCATCCGTGCGAGGTCAAATGCTCGCAGCGCGCTCCCGCGGGCTTGCTGAAACCCGGCGCATCGACCGTGAGGACGGTGCAGCACGCAGCACATTCGCCGCATTCGCGATCGGCGAGGATCGGTCCGAGTAGAAGCGTTTCAAGGTTGCTCTCGGTTTGCATCCACGCCTCAAGCCGCCTGCGCGGTCTCCAGCTTTTCGCTCGCCTCAAGCCACCGCGCTTCCGCCGCGTCGATCCGGTCCTGCAGGTCCGCACGGCGCTGCATCAATTCGCTCATCGTCAGCTTGGCGAACCGCGCCTCGGCCTTCGCCGGATCGAACATCGCGCCGTCCACCGCGTTGCGCTCGGCGGTGAGCTTCGCCGTCTCCGCCTCCAGTTCGCGCACCGTCTTCTTCAGCGCCATGTCGCGCTCCCGCGCTTCGGCGACGGCCTTCCTGTCCCCCTTGCGCTCTGCCTTGCCGCCCTTGGCCGCGTCCCCCTTCAGGATCATCGCGATATAGTCGTCGAGGCTGCCGTCATACTCCCGCGCGGTGCCGTCATCGACCAGCACGAGGCGATCGGCCGTGAGTTCCACCATATGGCGATCGTGGCTGACGAGGATCACCGCGCCGGTATAGTCGTTGAGCGCCTGCACCAAGGCCTCGCGCGCATCGACGTCGAGGTGGTTGGTCGGCTCGTCGAGGATCAGCAGGTGCGGCGCATCGCGCGTGATCAGCGCCAGCGCCAGCCGCGCGCGCTCGCCGCCCGAGAGCCTGCCGACCTTGGTCGTCGCCTTGTCGCCCGAAAAGCCGAAGCGGCCGAGCTGCGCGCGCACCGCGGCGGGCGTCGCGCCCTTGCAGGTCCGCGTCATGTGCTCGAGCGGCGTATCGTCGGTATCGAGTTCCTCCACCTGATACTGGGTGAAATAGCCGACCTTCATCTTGCCCGATGCGGTCATCCCGCCTTCCATCGGCGCGAGTTGCGCGGCGAGCAGGCGCGCGAGCGTGGTCTTGCCGTTGCCGTTGCGGCCGAGCAGCGCGATGCGGTCATCGGGATCGAGCCGCAGGTTCAGGCGCTTCAGGATCGGCGTCTCGCCATAGCCGACGCTGGCATGATCGAGCGTGATGAGCGGCGGGCGCAGTTCGTCCGGATTGGGGAAGCCGAACGAGAGCGAGGGATCGTTGGCCAGTTCGGCGATCGGCTGCATCTTGGCCAGCATCTTGGCGCGGCTCTGCGCCTGCTTGGCGGTCGAGGCGCGGGCCGAGTTGCGCGCGACGTAGTCCTGCAATTTGGCGCGCTGCGCATCCTGATTGGCCTTGGCGGCGGCGAGCTGGGCCATGCGCTCGGCGCGCTGCTTCTCGAACGCGTCGTAGCCGCCGGGATAGAGCGTCGTCTTGCCACCCTGCAGATGCAGGATGTGATCGACCACGTTGTTGAGGAAATCGCGCTCGTGGCTGACGACGACGATCGTCGCCTTGTAGCTGGAAAGGAAATCCTCCAGCCACATCACCGCTTCGAGATCGAGGTGGTTGGAGGGCTCGTCGAGCAACAGCAGATCGGGCTGCGAGAAGAGGAGCGCAGCAAGCGCGACACGCATCTTCCACCCGCCCGAGAAACTGTCGAGCGGCTGTTGCTGCATCGCTTCGTCGAAGCCGAGGCCGATCAGGATCTGCGCGGCGCGCGCCGGCGCGGTATAGGCATCGATCGCGATCAGGCGCTCGTAGATGTCGCCGAGCTTGTGCGCGTCCTGCTCGGTCTCGCTCGCATGCATCAGCTCGGCGCGTTCGAGATCGGCGGCGAGCACGGTTTCGAACGGCGTCTTGTCGCCGTGCGGCGCTTCCTGCGCGATATAGCCGATGCGCGATCCGCGCGGCATCTCGGCGGCACCGCCGTCCGGCTCGAGCAGCCCGGCGATCACGCGCACCATCGTCGACTTGCCCGCGCCGTTGCGCCCGATCAGCCCGACACGGCTGCCCGGAGGCAGCGATGCGGTGGCGCCGTCGAGGATCGTGCGCCCGCCAAGGCGCACCGTGATGCCGTTCAGATTGAGCATGCGCGCGCCCCTAGCAGGTCAGGCGCTTCACCCAAACCCTTTTCCCGCTCATCCTGAGGCAGGGCTGAGCTTGGCGAAGCCCGTCTCGAAGGGCGGCCGTGCTTCGAGACGCCGCTTCGACGGGCTCAGCGGCTCCTCAGCATGAGCGGATTCGAGAAACTCACCCTTCGCCCGAAGTCTCGTCGGCGGGCGGGCTCTGGAACCACGCCTCGACCGCGCCGGTGAGCTTGATCGTCAGCGGCTGGCCGTGGCGATCGACCTTCTTGCCGAGCTGGACGCGGATCCAGCCTTCGGAGAGCGAATATTCCTCCACGTCCTTGCGCTCGACGCCCTTGAAGCGGATGCCGATGCCGCGTTCGAGCGAGGCTTGATCGAAATACGGACTGCGCGGATTGACGGAGAGATGGTCGGGGGGCGTGTCGGTCATGGGCGCGGGCCATGGCGCAAATCGCCCGCGAACGCCAGATACGAAAACGGCGCGGGGATCGCCCGCGCCGTTTCCGATTGTCCGTCGGGCGCCTTAGTCGCAGACGCGAACGCTGTAGCTGCGGTGCCAATAGCGGTCGAAGCGCCGCTCGTTATGGCAGCCGCGATAGCCATTGTGCTGGTAATAATAGGAATAATAGCCGTCGTTCGGATAATAGCCGTGGTCGCGATAATAATAATCGTCATACCCCGGCTGATAGCCGTTATCGCGATAATAGCGGTCGCGATCGGCGGTGTTCGACGCGATGGCCGCGCCGATCGCCAGACCGGCAACGCCCGCGACGATCGCCGGGCCGGCGCCACCGCCACGATAATAATGGCGATAATGGCCGCCATGGCCCCCGTGCCAGCGCTGCGCATCGGCAGGGACGGCGGTGGTGGCGATGGCCGTGGCCGCGAGGGCAACGCCCAGGCCGGCCTTTTTCAGGATCGTGTTCATTTCGAACCTCCTCTTTCCCAAGCCCGCATCATCGACTGAACGCAAACTGCGCGAGCTTGTTGCAGGATATGCGCGATTCGGTCTGAACTCACGCGGAATGGCGTGTTAAGCGCGGGTTTATCGCGCGAACGGAGGAAAAAATGGCGTATTGGCTGCTCAGATCGGAGCCTTCGGCTTACAGCTGGGATGATCTGATCAAGGAAAAGCGCACCGAATGGACCGGCGTGAAGAACGCCACGGCGGCGATCAACCTGCGCGCGATGCAATCGGGCGACGAGGCGATCTTCTATCATTCGAACGAGGGCAAGGAAGCGGTGGGCATCATGCGCATCACCCGCGCCTTCCAGCCCGATCCGACCGACGCGAAATGGGTTTCGGTCGAGGTGGAGGCGGTGCGGCCGCTGGCGAAGCCCGTGACGCTCGCGGCGATGAAGGCCGAGCCGAAGCTCGCCGAGATGCAGATGCTGCGCCAGTCGCGCCTGTCGGTCAGCAAGGTGACGCCGGAGGAGTGGCAGGTCGTGCTGGAGATGGCGAAGTGAGCCTGCGCCCTGCCCTGCTCGGGCTCGTTGCCTTCGCCTGCACCGGCGCCGCTCCGCCTCAGCCCACCAAACCCATCCCCGGCATGGTCCGCGTGCAGATCAATACCAGCGCTGGCGCGATCGTCGTCGCGCTCGACGCCCGCCACGCGCCGCGCACCACCGCCAATTTCCTCGCTTACGCCGATGACGGACGGTTCGACGGCACGACGTTCTTCCGCGCCGCGCGCAGCAAGTGGAAGAAAGGACAGGGCTTCATCGAGGGCGGGATCGGCAACGACCCGCGCCGCGCGCTCGATCCGATTCCGCTGGAGCCGACCAATCGCACCGGCGTGCATCATGTCGATGGCGCGATCAGCATGGCGCATGACGACAACGCGCCGAACTCGGCGACCGGCGACTTCTCGCTGCTCGCCGGCGCGGCGCCGGACATGGACGCCAAGCCCGGCAAGCCCGGCTATGCCGCGTTCGGGCGGGTGATCGCGGGGATGGACGTGGTGAGGCGCATCCTCGCCATGCCCACCGCCAAAGGGGGCAGCGGTGCGTTCAAGGACGAAACACTCGCCCCGCCGGTGAAGATCGTCAGCGTCCGCCGCCTCGACGGCCGGCCGCGCCCCACCGGCAAGGCGAAACCCTGGCTGCTGTTCGCGCGGTAGCTTTATAGGGTCGAGCGCCAGGACCGATCGACATTCAGCGCAGGACGGGGGCGACCGACGCCCAAACACCACCCGCGCTCCTGCGAAAGCAGGAGCCCAGAACCACGGGCGATACGGCTTGAGGCCCTGGGCTCCTGCTTTCGCAGGAGCACGTGGAACTTGAATGTCGATCAGTCCAAGATCAGCGCCATTCTCTCAACATCGTTCGTCCCCAGGCTTCGCAGGGAGGGACAATTCCCGCCGGTCGCTCAAGCCGCCTTCGCCCGGCTGGCGCGCTTGCGCTCGTGCGGATCGAGGAAACGCTTGCGCAGGCGGATCTTGGTCGGCGTCACTTCGACCATCTCGTCGTCGTCGATGTACGCGATCGCCTGTTCGAGCGTCATCTTCTTCGGCGGGGTGAGGCGGATCGCATCATCCTTGCCACCCGAAGCGCGGAAGTTGGTGAGCTGCTTCGCCTTCATCGGATTGACCTCGAGGTCATCCGTCTTGGCGTTCTCGCCGACGATCATGCCTTCGTAGAGCGCCTCGCCATGGCCGACGAACAGCACGCCGCGCTCCTCGAGCGGCCCCAGCGCATAACCCTGCGCCTCGCCGGCGCCGTTCGAGATCAGCACGCCGTTCTTGCGGCCCTCGATATTGCCCTTGTGCGGGCCGTATTTCTCGAACAGCCGGTTCATGATCCCGGTGCCGCGCGTGTCGGACAGGAACTCGCCATGATAGCCGATCAGGCCGCGCGAGGGCGCCGAGAAGGTGATGCGGGTCTTGCCGCCGCCCGAGGGGCGCATGTCGGTCATCTCGCCCTTGCGCTGGTTCATCTTGTCGACGACCGTGCCCGAATATTCGTCGTCCACGTCGATCACGACGGTTTCGTACGGCTCGGTCTTCTTGCCGTTCTCGTCCTCGCGGAACAGCACGCGCGGGCGGCTGATGCCGAGCTCGAAGCCCTCGCGACGCATCGTCTCGATCAGCACGCCGAGCTGCAATTCGCCGCGCCCGGCGACCTCGAAGCTGTCCTTGTCGGCGCTCTCGGTCACCTTGATCGCCACGTTCGATTCCGCCTCGCGCTCCAGCCGGTCGCGGATCATGCGCGAGGTGACCTTGCTGCCCTCGCGGCCCGCCATCGGGCTGTCGTTCACCGCGAAACGCATCGACAGCGTGGGCGGATCGATCGGCTGCGCATGGATCGCCTCCGTCACGCTCGGATCGGCGATGGTGTTCGCGACGGTCGCGACGGTGAGGCCGGCGAGCGAGATGATATCGCCCGCGCGCGCTTCCTCGACCGGCACGCGCTCCAGTCCGCGGAAGCTCATCAGCTTCGACGCGCGGCCGGTTTCGATCACCTTGCCGCTATCGTCGAGCGCGTGGATCGGCTGGTTGACCTTCACCACGCCTGAATTGACGCGACCGGTCAGGATACGGCCGAGGAAATTGTCACGATCGAGCAATGTCACCAGGAAGGTGAACGGCGCGTCCTCGTCCAGCGAGGGCGGCGGCACGTGATCGACGATCTTCTCGAACAGCGGGCGCAGCGTACCCTCGCGCAGGTTCGGATCCTCATTGGCATAGCCGTTGCGGCCCGAGGCGTAGAGCACCGGGAAATCGAGCTGCTCGTCGGTCGCGTCCAATGACACGAACAGGTCGAACACCTCGTCCAGCACTTCCTGGATGCGCTCGTCCGGCCGGTCGATCTTGTTGACGACGACGATCGGGCGCAGGCCCAGCGCGAGCGCCTTGCCGGTCACGAACTTGGTCTGCGGCATCGCGCCTTCCGACGAATCGACCAGCAGGACGACGCCGTCGACCATCGACAGGATGCGCTCCACCTCGCCGCCGAAATCGGCGTGGCCGGGCGTGTCGACGATGTTGATCCGGGTCGGCCCGGCCTCCCCTTCCCACACGATCGAGGTCGGCTTGGCGAGGATCGTGATGCCGCGCTCCTTTTCGAGATCGTTCGAATCCATCGCGCGCTCCTCGACGCGCTGGTTGTCGCGGAAGGTGCCGGATTGACGGAAGAGCTGGTCGACGAGCGTGGTCTTGCCGTGATCGACGTGGGCGATGATCGCCACGTTGCGGAGGTTCATGACTGTTCCTGAATGCCGCGGAAGCGCGGTTCGCGGGCGCCCATAGCCGAATTGCTGCGCGCGCGAAAGCCTCCGGCATTCGGGGCGCCGCAAGACCATCATGGGACAGGCCTCGTCATTTTTTTGTTTCCGAATCGGCCCTGTCTCGCTTATTTTGCGTCGCGGGGGTTGTGATGAAGCTATTGGATTGGCTGCATCCATGGGACGGCATGGGCCAGGGCGTGCGCGCGCCGGCCCGGCCTTCGTCCCGGCTCGGCTGGTTTCGCGACGATCAGCGGAAGCTCTACCGCGCGATCGCGCGCGTGATCATCGAGACGCCCGAGGATCCGGCCGAGGGCATGCGCTGGCTGCTCACCGATGCCGAGGGCCGCATCCTGCTGATCCTGCCCGGCTCGTCGGTCCCGGCAGCGGCGATGCTGCGGCAGATGCGCCACGTGCCCGGCTTCAGCCGCCACGCGCTGCGCCGCGCGATGCTCGCGGACCGGCGCGGGCGCTATACGATCTGGCGCCGCGACCTGCCGACCTGCGCCGCCTGAACCGCCGATTGACGCTGTATTAGTTTTGTAATACACGAGATGCGATGACGCATGTTCGCGCATTTCCGATCATAAGCGCGCCGCTTGCCCGCTCGGGGTGGCGCGCACGCCCTTGAACCCCCGCCTCGACAGTTTCATCTAGACGCAGCGCAACCGGAGATTCTTCGCGATGGCGACCACGCCCGACGCCGTTACCCAGACCCAGACGGCTCCCGCCGAGCCTGGCCTGGTATTGACCCCGCCCGATCCCGTGCCCGCCGTCCCGGCCGAGAAGGCCGCCGGGCTCGTGCCCGTCGATGCCGGCACGCGCACCCAGCTCCAGACACGCGTCGATACCTTCATCGACGATCTCGTCGCGCAGGACGTGAACTCGCCCGAATTCGGCAAGCGCGTCGATGCGATCACCGCGATGGGGCAGAAGGAAATCCGCGACGCGGCAGGCCAGTCCAACCGCTTCCTCGACCGTCCGACCCGGGCGATGAACCAGGAAAGCGGCGTGGGCAAGGACCTCGCCGAGCTGCGCCGCACGGTCGAGGATCTCGATCCCGGCCGCCGCGGCAATCTGACCGCGCCGCGCAAGATCTTCGGCGTGATCCCGTTCGGCAACAGGATGCGCAACTATTTCGACGGCTACAAATCGTCGCAGACGCACATCGCCTCGATCCTGAAGTCGCTGCAGGGCGGCAAGGACGAGCTCCTCATGGACAATGCGGCGATCGACACCGAGCGCGCCAATCTGTGGAACGCGATGGGCCGGCTGGAGCAGATGATCGTCCTGTCCAAGACGATGGACGAGAAGCTGGAGGACAAGGCCAACGAACTCGATCACACCGATCCGGCCAAGGCCAAGGCGCTGCGCGAGACCGCGCTCTTCTACACCCGCCAGCGCACACAGGATCTGCTGACGCAGATGGCGGTGACGGTGCAGGGCTATCTCGCGCTCGATCTGGTCAAGAAGAACAATGTCGAGCTGGTGAAGGGCGTCGATCGCGCGTCCACCACCACCGTCTCGGCGCTCCGGACCGCGGTGACGGTGGCGCAGGCGCTGACCAACCAGAAACTGGTGCTGGAGCAGATCACCTCGCTCAACACGACGACCGCAGGCATCATCGATTCGACCGGCAAGCTGCTGAAGGACAACACCGCCCGTATCCACGAGCAGGCGGCGGGCGCGACGATCCCGATCGAGGTGCTGCAGCGCGCGTTCCAGAACGTCTACGACACGATGGACGCGATCGACACGTTCAAGCTGAAGGCGCTCGATTCGATGAAGGTCACGGTCAACGCGCTCGGCACCGAGGTCGAGAAGTCGAAGGGCTATATCGCGCGCGCCGAGGGCGCCGCGCAGAATACCGGCTCGGGCGCCGAGCAGTTCAAGCTGGAGTCGCTGTGAGGCCGTGACCGAAGTCGACGAACAGATCGCCCGGGCGAGCGAGTTCCTGAACCGGACGCGCGAGCGCGCGGAATCGCAGCGGCGTCGGCGCAATCAGGGCGTCGGGATCGGCACGCGGCTTGGACGGATCGCCGCGGTCGATGCGACGATCCTGATCGCGGCGATGGTTATCGGCTGGATCGTACCGCTCGGCATGGGCGGTGCGCTGCTGGTGATGGCGGCGTTGGTCGCGGCGACGCTCTTCCTCGCCTTCATGCCTTCGCATGTCACGCCGCCGACGCTCGAAAAGGTGGTCGAGGCGCCGCTCAAGCTCTTGCCGCTACGCACCGAGCAATGGCTGGAGACGCAGCGCCCGGCCCTGCCCGCGCCCGCGCAGACTTTGGTCGACGGGATCGGCGTGCGGCTGGAGACGCTCGCGCCACAACTCGCCACGCTCGACGAACGCGAACCCGCCGCGTCGGAAATCCGCAAGCTGGTCGGCGAGCAGCTCCCCGAGCTGATCAAGGATTACGGCAAGGTCCCGCCACCGCTCCGCACCGTCGCGCGCAACGGCAAGTCGCCCGACGCGCAGCTCGCGGAGTCGCTCAAGCTGATCGATCAGGAGATCGCCGAGATGACCACGCGGCTCGCCGAGGGCGATCTCGATACGCTGGCGACGCGCGGCCGCTATCTCGAGATCAAGTATCGCGACGACGGCGTAGAGGGTTAGCGGCCGAGAACCTCGCGTGCTCGTCCGCTCAATCTTTCCACCGCAAATGCATGGATCGCCGGCGCAGATGCCAGCACCCCGAACGCCAGGGCACTCGCGGTGTTGAAGGCGAGCGGCTGACCCAGCGCATCCGTCACGGCGGCGCCCGCCTCGCGCGCGATCAGCACTGCGGCGGCGATGTCCCATTCGTGGCCCCAGCGCAAAGTCGCGACGAGATCGGCATCGTCGGCGGCGACCATCGCGATGCGCAAGGCGATCGAATTGGGCCTCTCGACCGCGACGAGATCGGCGTCGACCCTGGGCAGGCTGTCGGTCGGCACCCGCGAGCCGGAAAACGCGCTCCGCGTGCTCGCGCGGATCGCAGCGCCGTTGCGCGTCGCACCCTGCCCGGCCACCACGCGCCACTTCTCCTCGCGTGCCGGCGCATCGAGCACACCGATCACCGGTTGCCCGGCCTCGACCAGAGCGATCGACACCGCCCAGCCCGGCCGCCCGCGGATATAGTCACGCGTGCCGTCGATCGGATCGACCACCCAGACGCGCTCATGCGCCAGCCGCTCGGGATTGTCAGCGGTCTCCTCGGAAAGCCAACCGGCATCGGGCAGGAGTGCCTTGAGCCGATCCTTCAGCAGCGCATCGACTTCGAGATCGACCTCGCACACCGGGCTGCCCGGTTCCTTCTCCCAGCGGCGGAAATCGGTCTTCCAGCGCTTCAGCGCGAGCGCGCCCGCTTCGGCGGCGATCGCCGCCACGTCGTCGGCAAGCGCGTCAGCCACTCGCCACCGTCATGCCCTCAATGCGCAAGGTCGGCACGTTGACGCCGTAACGGAATTCGAGATCGTTGGCGGCGGACATGTTGAGGAACATGTCCTTCAGATTGCCCGCGATGGTGAATTCGGCGACCGGCCCGGCGATCGCGCCGTCGACGATCGCGAAGCCGGAGGCGCCGCGGCTGTAATCGCCGGTCACGCCGTTGACGCCCATGCCGATCAGCTCGGTGACCAGCACGCCGCTCTTGATGTCGGCGACGAGCGTCGCGGGCGGGACGTGGCCTGGCTCGATATGCACGTTGCTGGTCGAGACGCCGGGGGAGCCGCCGGCGCCGCGCGCGGCATGGCCGGTCGGCTCCAGCCCGAGCTGGCGCGCCGAGGCGCTGTCGAGCAGCCACGCTTCGAGCATGCCGGCGTCGATGATCGTGGTCGGCGAGACCGGCAGCCCCTCGCCGTCGAAGGGCCGCGAGCGCAGCCCGTGCGGGCGGTGCGGATCGTCGAGGATCGTGATCCCTTCCGCGAACACGCGCGTCCCCAGCGCTTCGAGCAGGAAGCTGGTGCGCCGCGTGATCGCCTGGCCCGAGATCGCGCCGATCAGATGGCCGACCAGGCTGGAGCCGACGCGCGGATCGAACACCACCGGCATCGGCCCGCTCGCCAGCCGGCCGGGATTGATCCGGGCGACCGCGCGCTCGCCGGCACGGCGGCCGATCTCCCCGGGCGATTCGAGCCCGCTGCGATGACGCGCGGCATGATGCGCATAGTCGCGCTGCATCGCCCCGCCCTCGCCCGCCAGCACGCTGGCCGACAAGCTGTGCGCGGTCGCGGCATAGGCACCGGCAAAGCCGTGACTGGTGGCGAGCGCCCAGAGATGGCGGGACGCCGACGCGCCGCCGCCTTCGCTGTTGGTCACGCCCGGCACCGCGCGCGCGGCGTCCTCGGTGGCGAGCGCCGCCTCCTTGAGCGATTCCGGCGAGGCGTCCGCATGATCGTCCAGATCGAGCTGCGGCGGCGCGCCGCGCATCAGCCGCTCTCCGGGCGCGAGACCCGCCCAGGCATCCTCGGGCGCCTCGCGCGCCATCGCGACCGCGCGCTCGGCCAGTTCGGCAAGCGCGGCGGGAGATAGATCGGAAGTGGATACACTTGCCGAGCGCTTGCCGACGAACACGCGCAGTCCGAGTTCTTCGCTTTCCGCCCGGCCGACGTCCTCGAGAGCCCCCAGCCGCACCGACACATCGAGCGCGGCGTCGGCGGCGAATACCGCATCGGCGGCATCCGCGCCCGCGGCTTTCGCCCGCGCCACGATATCGGTCGCGCGCTCGCGCGCCTGGTCGATCGTCAACATCGCGGCGACTTAGGGTCAGGCGGCGGGCGGTGCAACCGCAGCGTCATGCGCCCGACATGCGGGCGGCGGTCTTGCGCCGTAATTTGAACAACATATCGCGGCTCTATCCGGCCCGGGAGTTGGCTTTCGGGATGCGGGCGCCGGTGACATCGTTTCGGACGATCGGATATCGGCACGCTCTGGCCTGCCTTGCCGCAGCATATGCCTGCCCCGCCGCCGGTCAGGCGCAGGACCAGCAGGAGGTGCTCGTCACCGGCAAGCGTATCGCCGGCTCCGCGATCGGCGATACCCAGCCGATCGCCGTGCTCGATCAGGATGCGATCCACTCGCTCGGCGCATCGACCTTCAAGGAACTGCTCGACCGCCTCAAATCGGTCACGACATCCGGGAGCGGCGCGGACCCGATCTACCTGCTCAACGGCCGGCGCATCTCCGGCTTCGAGGAATTGCAGAGCCTGCCGCCCGAGGCGCTGGAGCGCACCGAAGTCTTGCCCGAGGCGGACGCGGTACGCTTCGGCTATCCGCCGACCGCGAACGTGGTGAACTTCATCACCAAGAAGCGTTTCCGCGGCCTCACCGCGATGGAGCTGGGCGGGACGACGACCGAAGGCGGCGGCGGCACCAATTATGCCGAGCTGAACGCGACCAAGATCGACGGGCCGCGGCGCCAGTCGCTCAGTGTCACAGACTTCTGGCAATTCCCCGTGCTGCAGAGCCAGCGCGCGATCGTGCCCGATCCCGCCGCGCTCTACGCGATCGACGGCAACGTGACCCGTGTGGGTGGGGCGAGCATCGATCCGGCGCTCGATGCGCTGGCCGGGCATCCCGTGACGGTCGCGGCGGTGCCCGGCGACGCGGCAAGCCGGCAGACGCTGGCCGGTTACCTCCCCGGCGCCGATACACCTGCGGTCACCGATATCGGCCCCAATCGAACGCTGTCGCAGCGTATCCACACGACGGGGATCACCACCACGATCGGCACGCCGATCGGCAAGACGCTCGACGGCTCGCTCAATCTGTCGCTGACTTCGCAGCAGAGCCGGGGGCTGAACGGCCTCGCGCCCGCGTTGCTCGACGTACCGGGCAATAGCGGCTTCCTGCCCTTCTCCGACGACGTGCTGGTCTATCGCTACCTCCCCGGTGTGGTGCTGCATCAGCGCGGCTCCAGCCTGACCCTGCACGCCGGGGCGACGCTACAGGGCAGTATCCATCGCTGGTCCTGGAACGTGACCACGCGCTACGACCGGGTGCGCGGCACGTCGCTGTCCGAGCAGGGCGTGGCGCCCGATGCGCTGCAGGCGGCGGTCGATGCAGGCGGCGATCCGCTCGCGCCGGTCGATCCTGAAAACGCGGCCCGGCTCAGCATTCGCAGCGAGACGGTAACCGGCACGACGGTGAGCAAGGCGGTGGTCAACGGCCCCTTGCTCCATCTGCCCGCCGGTGATGCGCTGCTCACGGTTTCGGCGGATTATGCGCGCTCGACCAGCACGGGCCATCAGTCGGACGCCGACCCGGTCAGCCTCGCGCGCACGATCACCTCGGGCAGCGTCAACGCCAATCTGCCGATAGCCTCGGCCGATCGCGACGTGCTCGCGTTTCTGGGGCGGCTGTCGGTCGGCGGGACGATCGGCGTCTCCAACGTGTCCGATTTCGGCCGGCTGGTGACGTCCTATTACGGCGTGACGTGGAACCCCGCGCGGTTCCTGCAGCTGACCGGCATGGTCAACAACGCGCAGACCCCGCCGGCGATCGAATTGCTGACCAATCCGATCTTCACCACGCCGAACGCACCGTTCTTCGATTTCACCACCGGCACCACCGCGTTCGTCACCGCACTGACCGGTGGCAATCCTGCGCTCGGCCCCGAACGGCGTCGTACGACGAGCGCGGGGATCGCGCTCACGCCGATCAAGGGCAGGGAGTTGCACCTCAATCTCGATTATTACGACACGCGGATCGGCGACCAGAGCGCTTCGCTGGGCAGCGCGACGCCCGAATTCCAGGCGGCGTTTCCCGACCTGTTCCAGCGCGATGCGGCGACCGGGCAACTGACGCAGGTCGACCTGCGCCCGGTCAATCTCGCCGATGAGCGCCAGCGCGAATTGCGGCTGACGCTCAATTTCTCCGGCCCGCTCGGCCCCAAGCCGCCGGCCCCTGCCGCGGCGCCCGGCACGCCGCCGCCCAAGGATGCGCCGCCGGCCAAATCGCGCCCGATGATCAACGCCTATGCCACCGCGACGCTACGGCTGGAGGACCAGCTGACACTCCGCCCCGGTTTGCCCTCGCTCGACCTGCTCGACGGCGCGACGCTGACCGGCACCGGCGGGCGCCCGCGCTGGCAGATCGACGGGAACGTCAGCGGTGTCGTGGGCGCGGTGAACTGGGGTATGTACGGCCAGTTGCAGGGCCCGACGCGCATCCGCAGCGACATCGCGGCGTCCGACCTGCATTTCTCGGAGCGGACCTGGCTGGTCGTGTACGGCGGGCTCGACATGGCGAAGGTTATCCATCGGCCCTGGTCGAAGGCCATGACCGCCTTCTTCACGGTCGAGAATCTGCTCAACGACCGCATCGACGTGACCGATCGCAACGGCGCGACACCCAACCGCTTCCAGCCCGCCTATCTCGATCCGATAGGCCGCTCGATCCGTCTCGGCGTGCGCAAGCAGTTCTAGAAAGTCCCCGCCGTCCCGACGACGAAGCAGGCGAGGAACGTCAGCAGGCCCGCCGTGCGGTTCGAGCGGAAACGGGCAAGCGCGTTGGCGCCGTCGGCGGGATCAAGCGTCGCGACTTGCCAGAGCAGGTGCAGCGCCACCGGCAGCAGTGCCAGCAATGCCAGCGGATCGGGCCGTTGCAGCCAGATCGCTGCCGCCCACAGCGCCAGCGCCAGCGCGTAGAACGAAGCGACGCCGCCGCGCACATGGCTGCCCATCCGCCGCGCCGAAGAGCGCACGCCGATCAGCGCGTCATCATCCAAGTCCTGCAGCGCGTAGATCGTGTCGTAGCCGATCACCCAGGCGATCGATCCAGCATAGAGCAGCAAGCCCGGCGCGGTCAGCCAGCCCCAGGTGTCGCTCCATCCGACGAGCGCCGCCCACGAGAAGACGATGCCGAGCCATGCCTGCGGCCACCAGGTGATCCGCTTCATGAACGGATAGGCGGCGACCGGCGCGAGGCTGAGCAGAGCCACGATCGCGGCGTAGAGATGATGCAATTGAAGCAGCACGACGAGGCCGATCAGGCTCAAAAGCACCAGCCATGCCCATGCCGCCTTCAGCGACACCGCGCCGCTGGCGAGCGGCCGCGACGCGGTGCGCGCGACCTGCTTGTCGAGATCGCGATCGACGATGTCGTTATAGACGCAGCCCGCGCCGCGCATCGCGACGCTCCCGAGCAGCAGCCACAGGATCAGGCTCCAGCGCTGGATCGCCCCGCCCGCGAGCGCGACGCTCCACGCACCCGGCCAGAACAGCAGCCACCAGCCGATCGGCCGGTCGAATCGCGCCAGCAGCGCGAACGCGCGGATACGCGGCGGCAACGCGCCGACCAGCCCGCGATGCTCGGTATCGGGAACGATCTCGTTGGTATTCATGCAGGGACCGAATAGCGGGACCGAAACGTTCCCGCCATGGCGACGGGTTGGTCGAAGCCCGAATACGGGCAAAAAGGGGTTCGATGGTCCATCTCTCGGTCGCGGTAGGCCGGTTCTTCGAGGCCTTGTTCTACGCGATCCTCAAGATCGCGGGCTGGGCCGCGCTCGGTGTCATCGCGAGCGCGGGCGGGCTGGTGCTGCTGTTCGTGCTGGCGCGGCGGATGCTGAGGCACGATAGAAGCGATCGATGATCGCTACTCCCGCCTGGCCGCCGCAATCGACTCCCCGCCTGTTCGTAGAGACCGCACTCGCACCCGGCGCGATTCGGATCGAGGGATCGCAAGCGCATTACCTGATCGGCGTTATGCGGATGAAGGCCGGCGACCCGGTGAAACTGTTCGACGACGTGACCGGCGAATGGCTCGCGGTCGCGAACACGGTGAACAAACGCGACTTGCTGCTCGACGTGACCGATCGGCTGCGCGAGCGCGAAGCCGTTCCCGATCTCTGGCTCTGCGCCGCGCCGCTCAAGAAGGGGCGGATCGACTGGATGGCTGAGAAGGCCTGCGAGCTCGGCGTCGCACGGCTGGTGCCGGTGGTGACGCGCCGCGCGGTGGTCGACAATCCCAAGGCCGATCGCCTGCGCGCGCATATGATCGAAGCAGCCGAGCAATGCGGCCGCACCGCGCTTCCCGAACTGGCCGACACGATAAAGCTGCCAATTCTGCTGCGCGACTGGCCGAAGGAGCGCGCCTTGTTCTTCGCCGACGAGACGGGCGGCGCGCCCGCGCTGGAGGCGATGCGGGCGCACATGGGCCCGGCGGCGATCCTGATCGGCCCCGAAGGCGGCTTCGACGAGGAGGAGCGCGAAGCGATCCGCGCGCTGCCCCAGGCGACAGGCATCACGCTCGGCCCGCGCATCCTGCGCGCCGATACCGCGGCGGCGGCGGCGGTGAGCCTGTGGATGGCGGCGGCGGGGGATTGGTGATTCCACTCCCCTCCCTGCAAGGGAGGGGTGGGGGGTGGGTGCGCGCGTCTGCGCGCTCAAAGACTCAATCGCGTGCCCCGCAAAAGCGGTGTTCGAGGCATCGAGCCTCGAACACTGCTAAACCCACCCCTTTATCCCCTCCCTTACAGGGAGGGGAAATGTCGCCACAACGATCTTGCTGGCAGGGCATCGGCACCCCAGCTATGCCGCCACGATGACGACGCGCACCGAATCCAAGGCCGTATCCCCGACCATCGAGTCACGCGACCAGCTGATCGCGAGCTTCGCCAAGGGCGAAAAGCCCAAGGATCGCTGGCGCATCGGTACCGAGCACGAGAAGTTCGTCTATGCGACCTCGGATCATCACGCCCCTTCCTATGACGAGCAAGGCGGCATCCGTGACCTGCTCAAGGGGCTTGAGGCCTATGGCTGGCAGCCGGTCGAGGAGAACGGCCACGTCATCGCCATGTCCGGTCCGGACGGCAGCATCAGCCTGGAGCCCGCCGGCCAGTTCGAGCTCTCCGGCGCCCCGCTCGACAATCTGCACGAGACCTGCGCGGAAACCGGGCGTCACCTCGAACAGGTGAAGGCGGTGGGCGACCGGCTTGGGCTCGGCTTCCTCGGCATGGGCATGTGGCCCGACAAGGCGCGGAGCCAGCTGCCGATCATGCCCAAGGGCCGCTACGCGATCATGCTGCGCCATATGCCGCGCGTGGGGTCGCTCGGCCTCGACATGATGCTCCGGACCTGCACGATCCAGGTCAATCTCGATTATGCCAGCGAAGCCGACATGGCGAAGAAGTTCCGTGTCGGGCTCGCGCTGCAGCCGCTGGCGACCGCTTTGTTCGCCAATTCTCCCTTCACCGAGGGCAAGCCCAACGGCATGCTTTCGTACCGCAGCCATATCTGGTCGGACACCGATCCGGCGCGCACCGGCATGCTGCCCTTCGTGTTCGAGGACGGCTTCGGCTATGAGCGTTACGCCGATTACGCGCTCGATGTGCCGATGTACTTCGTCTACCGCGACGGCAAGTATATCGACGCGGCGGGGCTGAGCTTCCGCGACTTCCTGAAGGGCGAGTTGCCGGCGCTGCCCGGCGAGAGGCCGACGCTCGACGATTGGGCGGATCATCTCTCGACCGCCTTCCCCGAGGTGCGGCTCAAGACCTTCCTCGAAATGCGCGGCGCCGACGGTGGGCCGTGGAGCAAGATCTGCGCGCTGCCGGCCTTGTGGGTCGGCCTGCTTTACGATCAGAGTGCGCTCGACGCGGCGTGGGATCTGGTCAAGGACTGGTCGATGGAGGATCGCGAGGCGCTGCGCAACGCGGTGCCGAAGCTGGCGCTCGACGCGCCGCTCCCCGGCGGCGGCAAGCTGCGCGACATCGCCGGTCAGGTGCTCGACATCTCCAGCGCCGGCCTCGCCGCGCGCGGGCGGCTCGGCCCGGCGGGCGACAACGAGACCGGCTATCTCGAGCCGCTGCGCGAGATCGTCCGCGCGGGCAAGGTGCCGGCCGAGATGCTGCTCGACCGCTACAACGGCGAATGGGCCGGCGATATCGGCCGCATCTATGACGAGTTGACGTTCTAGTTCTTTGTCAGGCCGGCTTGCGGCCGAGCAGCCAGTTGAAGACGCGCGGCACCGCGCCGTTGCGCTCCATCCATTCCCAATAGACGACGTAATCGGGATCGAGCTTCAAGTGGCGCTCCTCGGTCTTGGCGCGCCAGTAATAGACGCCCGCGACGACGGCCATGAGGATCGAGGCACGCGCAGCGTCGGCGAGGCTGCCGGTGGTGAACCACGGCATGGTCGCGATCAGCCAGTAGAGGTTCTTCGACAGATAAGCGGGATGGCGCGACCAGGCATAGGGTCCGTGCGTCAGGATGCCGCGATTGGTGAGGTTCGAGAAGCGTAAGCCGAACGCCACCGTCGCCCAGGCATAGATAGCGGTGAGCGCCACGAGCACCGCGCCGACCACGCTCAGCCCGATCGGGTGCGCCTGCAGCCAGGTCGACCAGCCACCCTCGCCGTAGGTGCCGGGATGATAATCGAGCGGCCCGTTGTCGCCCATCAGCACGAACGGCGGATAGCAGATCAAAGCCGCCATCCACGCTGCCGCGAACGGATTGGCGGTGCGGATATGCGAATCGAGCGGGCGGAAGGTGAGCATATAGCCTGCGGTCGCGAAGGCGCAGTCGACGACGAACATGAAGGTGATCAGCCAGTTGGACATCGCCACCGGCGAATGCAGCACCTCGCTGAAATCCCCGCGCACGAAATCGCCGAAGCCCGGCGGTACTACCGCGATCATGAAGGCGAGGAAGAAGGTCTTCACCGCCCAGGATCGCAGATGGTTGAAGATCGCCTCGCGATCGATCGGCTCGTTCAGACCCATCAGCCACGCGCCGAGCGCCCAGCAGCCGTCCTTCGGCTCGATCATCCGGCGATCGAGCCACAGGATATAGGGGATCGAGGCCGCGAACAGGAATGGCGCAACAGTCTCGAACACCCACATCGAGAAGGGGAAGTCGCCCCATTGATAGGTCCAGTAGAAGCGCGCGGTACCGTAGATCAAAGCGATCCCGGCCCAGGTGAGCCACAGGCCGGCGAGCTTGGTGAGGCTGATGTCGAGCGTCTCGCGCCACGGTTTGGGATTGGCCCAGTCGATGCCGGTCGAGGGGTTGCGGTGCACCTTGTCGACGATCACCGCCCACAGCACCATCGGCAGCGCGCAGGCGGCCACGTTGACGAGCGCCGCATAGGGGCCGTCCATGCCGTAATGGCGGGCAGCGGAAACCCAGGCCAGCAGGCCCGCGAGCCCGGCCAGGCCGCATCCGGCAGAGACGGCGGAGGCCGGCCGCGGATCAGCCTTCACCTGGGCTGCGAGCGCACGATCATGATACATGGGCCACGCGATACGCGCCAAATGGTAAGCAACGCGTGAAGCATCCGCCCGAACAGGCCTTTTCTCCCCTGCCGACCCGCGCCATGATGCCCGTAGATCACGCGCGAGGGGAGCAGGCGCCATGACCATGCACGACCGCCACGACAGCAATCGCGACTGGTCGCCCGGCCATGCCCTCCAGCGGCTGGTGTTCTTCTCCGACGCGGTGTTCGCGATCGCGATCACCCTGCTCATCATCGAAGTCCATCCGCCGCGCCTGCCCTGGGGATCGCCCGATCACGATTATTGGGCGGCGCTCGCCGCGCTTTTCCCCAACGCCGTCGCCTTCTTCGTCTCGTTCTTCGTGATCGGCGCCTTCTGGGGCGGGCATCATCGCGCGTTCGACTGCGCGCGCCACTGGAGCCCGCGCGTCGTCATGCCCAATCTGTTCCTGCTGATGGCGATCGCGGCGATGCCGTTCTTCACCGCGTTCATCGCCAACAATCCCGGGATGCGCGTGCCGGGCGCGCTCTATTGCTTCTGGCTGCTCCTTACCGGCTTGCTCAACGTGCGGCTGCAACGCGTGGTGACCGCGCCGCCGGTCGTCGCCGAGGACATCCCAGCCGAGCATATCGCGATGCTCAGACGGCGCGGGATCGCCGTGATGCTCGGCGCGGCCACGGCGCTGATCGTCGCGATCGTCGTGCCCTGGCTGGCGCAGGTGGCGCTGATCTCGATCGGGTTCTGGCGGCGCGGGCTCGATCGCTGGGCGCAGCGCAAGGCGAAGTCAGCGGCGGCCTAACGGAACGCAGAGCGGCCGCCCCTGCGCATCGCCGCCAACCGACACGGCGATGTCATAAGCGGCTTCGAGCCGTTCCGGGGTCAGCACATCCGCCGCCGCGCCGAAGGCGAGCAGGCGGCCGTCGCGCAACAGCAGCACATCGTCGGCGACACGCCCGGCCTGCAACAGATCGTGCAGCACGATCACCACGCCCATCCCCTTCGCAGCGATTTCACGCAGGCGATCGAGCAGATCGATCTGGTGCGCGGGATCGAGGCTGGCAAGCGGCTCGTCGGCGAGCAGCCAGCGCGGCGCCCCCGCCAGCACGCGCGCGAGCAGCACGCGGGCGCGCTCGCCGCCGGAAAGCTCGTGGATAGGGCGATCGGCAAGCGCGGTGACATGCGTCGCTTCCATCGCCAGCGTCACCGCGTCGAGATCGGCGGGCGACGGCCCGGCGAACGGCGAACGGCGCGCCGCACGGCCGAGCGCGACGATCTCGGCAACCGGCACGTTCCAGTGCACCGTCGCATCCTGCGGGAGATAGCCGATCGCCCGCGCCCGCTCGCGCGGGTCGAGCGCGGCCACGTCGCGATCGTCGAGGCGGACGCTTCCCGCTTGTGGCGTGACCAATGCCACGGCGGCGCGCACGAGCGTGCTCTTGCCCGCGCCGTTGGGGCCGAGGATCGTGGTCACGCGGCCCGGCCGGAGAGCGGCAGTAACGTCATGCAACACCGGCCGGCCGGACAATGCGACGAGAAGGCCCTCGAAGCTCAGCGCCATGACGCGCCCCTTTCCTTGAGCAGCAACGCGAGGAAGAACGGCGCACCGATCAGCGCCATTGCCACCCCCAGCCGCACCTCGCCCGCGCCGGGCGCCATGCGGCACAGGCTGTCTGCGATCAGCACGAGCGCCGCGCCGCCAAGCGCGCTCGGGAGAAGCAAAGCCGAGGGACGATGGCCGAATATCGGCCGCAACAGATGCGGCACGACCAGCCCGACGAAGCCGACCACGCCCGTCACCGCGACGCTGGCGCCGATCGCGAACCCGGTGCCGAGCACGACCAGCGCCTGCAGCCGGCCGAGCCGCACGCCCATCGTCCGCGCGGCATCCTCGCCCAGCGTCAGCGCATCGAGCGCGCGGCCGGTAAACAGCAGCAATACGGCGCCCGCCGCCATGAACGGCAGCGCGAGCTTCAGGTCATCCATCCCGCGATCGGTGAGCGCTCCCATCAGCCAGTCGATCACCTCGGCGACGGCATAAGGGTTCGGTGCGATCGAGATGAGGAAGGCGGTCAGCGCACCCGATAGGCTGGCAAGTACGGTCCCCGCGAGGATGAACTGCACCGCGCTCGCCGCGCGCCAGGTGAGCGCGACGAGCAACGCCATCGATCCGCACGCGACGGCCATCGCGCAGGCAAATACGACGCCCTGGCTCGCACCCAGTCCGCCGACGATCGCCGCCACCGCGCCGAGCGCGGCGGAAGAGGACACGCCGACCACCGCCGGATCGGCAAGCGGGTTTCTCAGATAGCCCTGCAACACCGCGCCCGAGAGCCCCAGCACCGCGCCGATCGCCAGCCCGAGGATCGCGCGCGGCAGACGCAACTCAAGGATGATCGCCCAGCGCGGATCGGGCGAGAACCAGGCGGACAGCGGAATCCAGAACTTGCCGGCGATGAGCGACAGGCCGAACGCCAGCACGACGAGTACCGCGAGGAGCAGGAGGCGCAGCTTCACGGCTGCACCATGCGCCGGACGGCGGAAAGACGCGCGAGTGCGGGCACGATGGTCGGCCCGCCGCAATTGGCGAGCTGGTGCGGGAAGACGGCTTCGGTCACGTGCGCGCCTTCTGCCGCAAGCACGCGGCGGCGCAGGGCGGCGCCGCGCGAGGGCAATTCGGGCGAAAGGATCACCCGCGGCGGATGCGCGGCGATCGTCTCGACCGGCACGTTGCCGGTGAAGGTCAGCCCGTAATCGGCGGCGGCGTTGCGGAAACCGGCGCGGGTCATCAGCTCGTCGAGGAGCGTGCCGGAGCCGTTGGCGAGGCCTCCCGAAAGAAACAGGAGCGCACCCGGCTCCCCTTCACGCTTCCCCGGCGCAGGCCGGGGTTCAGTTACGGAGGGATTGCCGGGCGGGCGCTGCGCGTCGTCACTCCCACCTTTCCAACTAGGCCCCGGCCTGCGCCGGGGAAGCGTGGATTGGGCAGCCCGCTCGATCTCGGCCACCAGCACCTTGCCCTTGTCCGGCGCCCTCACCGCATCCGCCACCTGCATCACCTGCGCCTCGCTCGCCGCGATCGAGGTCGGCGAATCGAGCAGCAACGTCTTCAGTCCCGCGCGCGCATAAGCGTCGCGCGTCGCGAGCGGGGTGAAGCTGCTCGTCAGCACCAGATCGGGCTTCAGCGCGATCACTTCCTCTGCGGTGCCCGCGGTCGAGCGAAACCGGCGCGCGACATCGAGCGGGATGGAGGTCGCCGCCCGATCCTGTGAATAAGCGCTGATCGCCGCGATCCGCTGCGCCGGCACGAGCCGCAGCAGGATCGCGTCGGCGCAAGGGTTGGTGGAGACGATCCCGCCGCCGCGCGACGCCGCCGGCGCCTGTGCGCAACCGGCGAGCAGGCACGCAGCCAGCGGGATCGCCGCCTTCATCAGTCGAACTTCACGCGGACGCCGCCATAGACGGCGCGGCCATCGGTGCCATAGCCCGCAGCCGTCTGGTAATGCTCGTCAGTCACGTTATCGATCCGGCCGTAGATCGAGAATCGCTTGGCGACCGGCATCTCCGCGCGCACTCCTGTGACCACATAGCCGTCGAGCCGGGTGAAATTGCCGGTATCGTCGAAACTGTCGCCGACATGCAGCACGGTCGCGCCGATCGAAAGCCCGAACGGGAATCGGTAATCGGCCGAGACGCTAACCGTCTGGCGCGGCCGCCGTGCGAGATCGTTGCCGACGAAGCCGGGCGACAGGTTCTCGCTATGGATGAAACTGTATTCGCCGGTGACGGTCAACGCATCGACCGGATGGAGCGCGAGATCGAACTCGACGCCATGGGCGCGAGTATGATCGATGTTCTGATACGTGAACGTCGTGTTGTCGAAATCGATCTGGTTGTGCGTATCGCGGTGGAAATAAGTCACGCTCGCCGTGGCGCGACCGCGCAGCACGGATTGCTCAACGCCAACATCATAGCTTTGCGCCGTCTCGGGCACGAGGTCGGGCGTGCCGTAGAAGCTGGCGAAACGCTGGTAGAGCGTCGGCGCCTTGAAGCCTTCGGCATAGCTCGCGCGGAACTTCGTCCCCTCATCGAGCCGCAACGCGGCATTGGCGCCGAAGCTGGTATGGCCGTGATAGTCGCGATTGTCGTCCCGCCGCACGCCACCGGTAACGGTCAGCTGGCGGATCGGCGTCAAGATCGCCTCGCCATAGAAGCTGGTCGTTCCGCTCGAATGCCGGTCCGCGAAAGCATCGTCGGCCGTACCCGAGACGAAATGGGCATTCTCGCGCTCCGCGCCCGCGACCAGCCGTAACTGGTCGATTACCCGGAAATCGCCCTGATATTCGTATCGCTCGCTGCGCCCGCGCGTGATCGAAGGGAAATCGGGGTCGAAATTATCGCGATTGGTGTCGGCGATGGTGAAGGCGACACGGTTGTGGAAGCGGCCGTCGAGCACGGTCGCATGGAGCCCGACATAGCCATAGATCTCGCGCGTGTCGGAAAATTGCGGCCCGTCGATCAGGCCGAAGGGCGGCGAGGAGGAAAAGCCGTCCAGCTCGACATGGCTCTTGGCGAAATAGGCCCGCAGGTCGAGCCCTATGCCCGGCACGAACTCCACGCTCGCCTTACCGGTCGCGCCATATTGGCGATAGCCGTCCGCCTCGGTGCCGTCGGCTGCCGCGGAAATACCGTCGGTGCGCAAATAGCCGCCGGTCAGCGCGCCGGTGAACGCGCCCGATCCGCCCGAAATCCCGGCATTGGCGAATAGAGTGTTGTGCTCGCCATATTCGATGTTGCCGCGACCCTGCAGGCCTTGGCTGGGCTGCAACGTGGTGACGTTGACGACGCCGCCGATCGCCTGGCTGCCCCACGGCACCGAATTCGGCCCACGCAGCACTTCGATCCGGTCGATCGATCCTGCGAGCAGGTTGGCGAAATCGAACCCGCCGCCCGGCGATGACGGATCGTTGACACGCACGCCGTCGATGATCGTCAGTGTCTGCTCACCTTCCGCGCCACGGATGCGCACAGTGGTCAACGTGCCCAACCCGCCGTTACGCGAGACCGTGACACCCGGAGTGGTGGCGAGCAGATCGGAGATCGCGACCGCCTGACGCTGCTCGATCTCGGTGCGGTCGATCACTGTCACCGCCTGGCCGATATTGCCGGCATATTGCGGCACGCCGGCAGCGACGACGATGTCCGGCGGAACGACACGCTCGTCGGCCACGACAATGCAGTCGTTCGGCGTCTTGTCGCAATCGCTCTGCGCGAATGCCGGAACGGCGACGCCGGCCAGCAGCAGGATGGAATATTTCAACATGGGACGTCCCTCTTTTCGAGGGGCCTGTAGCGGGCGGCGCTTGGATAACGACGCCCGGACCACCGGCCCGGTTTGCGTCGCTCGCACGAGGATTTCGTCCTCGATCGCCCGGCACACCCCGTCCGCGCGAAGGATCGACCGTGGCGGGCAGGTCTCCTGGCTCCCGGGTCATCGCTTTCGCCCCGCCTTCCCGGATCCGAAGACCCAGTGGCATCGTGGGGCGACCGCTCTCCGGTCACAGTTGCGGGGGCAGCGCCGGCGTTGCGAAGTCACCTCCGCGCACCGGCTTCCCTCTGGTCCCATCGCTGGGAACCCGTCACGGCGGCGCGCTTACCGCAGTTGCGAACACGCGGCAATAATGAACGAAAAGCTAAATGCGCTGTTACGCGTTCGAAGGGATTGCCGGGCGATACTGTCAATCAAAGACGCCCGAGAAGGAACGTCGCATGGTTACGATCACGCGAAACGATACTGTTTCTTATGCCGGCCACGCTTCCGCGCGGAGCCTCCCGCCGGGCGCGGGCCTCTTTATCGGCGGCGCGATCTCGCTGGGCCTTTGGGTGATGATCGCAGGCATCGTCCTGATCGTCTAGGCCGGATCGCCATTCAGCGGGGAGGTCTAGCAGGCTGTTGAAGAAGTCCATTTTCGCGCGATGAAGGTATATTCGTCGCCGTGGCGGTATTGGATTTCGCCATGGAGGGAGCCATCCGGTTGAAGTTCGGCGGAACCGTCTCCGCAAACTTCGGTCATTTCATCGCTTCCGTCCCAGGAGAAGTCGATGCCG
>Ga0153956_1000250_pt1 | contig 66265 bp, 68 predicted proteins | sample TSFL040MetaG_FD_104704 | JGI IMG/M metagenome (GOLD analysis project Ga0153956, IMG submission 104704) | Attine ant fungus gardens microbial communities from Florida, USA - TSFL040 MetaG | ecosystem: Host-associated > Fungi > Mycelium > Unclassified | place: USA: Florida, Wekiwa Springs...
ATGGTGAGCACCTCGGTCGGATGGTTGACGCGGCGCCACGCGATGTCGGTGACGTGCAGCAGGCCGTCGATGCCGCCGAGATCAACGAACGCACCGTAATCGGTGATGTTCTTGACGACGCCGTCGATCACCTGACCCTCTTCGAGGTTCTGGACGAGTTCCTGACGCTGTTCGGCGCGGGTTTCTTCCAGAACCGTGCGGCGCGACACCACGATATTGCCGCGGCGGCGGTCCATCTTGAGAATCTGGAACGGCTGCGAGTTGTTCATCAGCGGCGCGACGTCGCGGATCGGACGGATGTCGACCTGCGAGCGCGGCAGGAAGGCCACGGCACCGTCGAGATCGACGGTGAAGCCGCCCTTGACCTGGTTGAAGATAACGCCGTTGACCTTCTCGTTGGCGTTGAACGCCTTTTCGAGCTTGCCCCAGCTTTCTTCACGGCGGGCCTTGTCGCGCGACAGCACGGCTTCGCCGAGCGCGTTCTCGATCCGGTCGAGGAACACCTCGACTTCGTCGCCCACCTTCAATTCGCTATCACGGCCCGGGCCGGCGAATTCGCGCAGCGCCACGCGGCCTTCGGTCTTCAGGCCGACGTCGATGACGGCCATGTCCTTTTCAATCGCAACCACTTTGCCCTTGATGACAGAGCTTTCCTGCAGGTTGCCGCCCGAGAAGGACTCATCGAGCATCGCGGCGAAATCGTCACGCGAGGGATTGTAGGAATCAACAGAAGCCATTGGTTCTCCAGATGCGGTGTCTTGCCGGCCGTTCGGGTTGATGGGCGTCTCGCGCGAGAAAGGTCAGAGGTCCGCAACCTCTAACGACCGCCCTGCATGGAGGTGCAGGAACGGGCCGGCAGCATGCCTTCACGATCGAGACGTGAGATATTCGTGGTGATGTCCGGAGCCGGATAAAGAGCGTATCGCAGCTCGAGATCGGGAGCGGGCTTTCCTCCAATGACGGCGGCGGTTTTGCCTTGATGCCTCTCACGATGAGAGATCGATCAGACCCGCTGCCGGCCCGCTCGGACGGCCTCGACAATGTCGATGGCGGCCCGGACGCCGCTCTCTATATCCAAATTGGAATTGTCCAGCAAGTATGCATCGTTCGCGGGTTTCAAGGGCGCGAGCTTGAAGATTCCTATCGGAGTGCAAAGAACAGCTGACAAACAAAAAGCCGCCGTTCATCTCGTCGCGGATCACGGCGCGTCATTGCGCCCTTGGGATCAGTGATGAACTTTGCTATAGATGGCTAACTTAGCTAAATGGAGGCGGGAATGCAGGTCACCATTCATGCGGCAAAGACCCATCTGTCGAAGCTCATCGAGGCGGCCCTGGCGGGCGAGGAAGTCGTAATCGCCAGGGGCAAACGCCCTGTGGTCAGGATCATTCCCATTCCCCAAAGCGGCTTCACGATCGGCCTGCTGAAAGGCGAACTCACCGGGGCCGGACCGGACTTCTTCGAACCGATGGACGAGGACGAATTGACACTGTGGGAAGGCCGGACGTGAGGCACGTTCTGCTCGACACCCATGCGTGGGCGTGGTCCATGACAGCCGACGCCCGCCTGTCCGCGGCCGCAACCGCCGCAATGGAACAGGCGGAGACGGTTTCCATCAGCGACATCAGCCTGTTCGAGATCGGCCAGAAGGTCCGGCTCGGCAAGTGGCCGGAGATGGCTCCATTCCTCAATCGGCTGGTCGCTCTGGCTGGTGAACAGGGTGGCCGGCTGCTGGAGCTATCCCCCGAAGCGAGTCTGCTTGCCGCCACGCTGGAATGGCCACACCGCGATCCGTTCGACAGGATCATAGCCGCGACTGCGATCACCAAGGGACTCCCCCTGATCTCGGCCGATACCGTGTTCGACGCCTTGACCGATGATCCGAACTGGCCCGGCCGGGTCTGGTGATCCGGATCGACCGACGACAGCGTCCGGCTCAGTTTCAACCCCCGTGACGTTTCGCCCGCACCGACTCCACGATGTCGATGGCGGCACGGACACCGCCTTCAATGTCCAGATTGGAATTATCCAGCAAATAGGCATCCTCCGCAGGCTTCAGGGGCGCCACCGGGCGGTTTTTGTCGCGCTCGTCGCGCTTCAGGATATCGGCCAGCACCAGCGCCTCATCGGCGGCCTCGCCGCGCCCCTTGGCTTCCAACGTGCGGCGGCGGGCGCGGACCACGGGATCGGCCACCACGAAAATCTTCACATCGGCATCCGGGCAGATCACGGTTCCGATATCGCGGCCGTCGAGCACGGCGCCGGGCGGTTCCTCGGCGAAATGACGCTGGAAGTTGAGCAGGACTTCACGGACCCGCGGAAACGCCGAAACGATCGACGCCGCATCGCCGGCCTGCTGGGTCTTGAGGGCCGGGTTGCCGAAATGCTCGGGATCGAGGCTTTCGGCCGCGTGAACGGCCTCGATCTCGTTGTTCAGATCGATTCCCCGCTCGATCAGCGCGAAGCCGACCGCGCGATAGAGCACGCCGGTATCGAGGTGACGGTAGCCGTAGTGCTTCGCCAGGCGCTTGCCGAGCGTGCCTTTTCCGGATGCGGCGGGTCCGTCGATGGCGATGATCATACCCGTATCAATACCTAATGAGATGGCGTGGTGATGCTTAAACGAAATCCGCGCCGAGCCGGCGCATCATCGGGATGAAGTCGGGAAAGCTGGTGGCGATAAAAGTCGTGTCGTCGATGGTCACCGGCTTGTCCGACGCGCAGCCCATGGCCAGCGCCGACATGGCGATGCGGTGGTCCATATGGGTGGCGACCGTGCCGCCGCCGGGGACATGGCCCTTGCCGTGGACGATCAGGTCGTCGCCGACGATCTCCACATCGACGCCGTTGACGCGCAGCATCGCCGCGGTAGCCTCCAGGCGGTCGGATTCCTTGACGCGCAACTCGTGCAGGCCGCGCATGATGGTGGTGCCTTCCGCAAAGGCCGCGGCGACCGCCAGCACCAGATATTCGTCGATCATCGACGGCGCGCGCTCCGGCGGCACCTCGACGCCGTGCAGCTTCGACGCCTCGATGCGGAAGCGGGCCATCGGCTCGCCGGCATCGCCGCGCACATCGGTTTCCGTAATGGATGCCCCCATTTCGCGCAGCGTCGTGAACAGGCCGGTGCGCAGCGGGTTGGTCATCACATCGGTCAGTTCGATCTCCGAGCCCGGCGTGATCAGCGCCGCCACCATCGGAAAGGCGGCGGAGGACGGATCGGCGGGCACCACGACATCGGCGCCCCGCAATTCGGGCTGGCCCTGCAGCGTGATCCTGCGGCCGTGGGCGCCTTCCTTCTCCGAGACGATCTCGGCACCGAAATGCCTGAGCATCAGCTCGGTATGGTCGCGGCTGGCCTCCTGCTCGATCACCGTGGTGGCGCCGGGCGCGGACAGGCCGGCGAGCAAGACGGCCGACTTGATCTGTGCCGAAGCCACCGGGGTCCGGTAGACGACCGGCAGCGGATCGCGGGCGCCCTGAAGGGTCAGCGGCAGCCGGCCGCCGTCGCGGCTCGCGGTCACCTTGGCGCCCATCAGCTCCAGCGGATCGACGATGCGGCGCATCGGGCGGCTGCGCAGCGAGGCGTCACCATCGAAGGTCACGGTGATCGGGCAGCCGGCGACGGCGCCCATCACCAGCCGGGAGCCGGTGCCGGCATTGCCGAAATCCAGCGGCGCTTTCGGCTGGGCGAAACCGGCAACGCCTACACCGTTGACTTTCCAGGCGAATTCACCGGTTCGCTCGACCTTTGCGCCCAGTGCCTGCATGGCTTTGGCGGTATTGAGGACATCCTCGCCTTCAAGCAACCCGCTGATCCGCGTCTCGCCCACCGCCAGCGCACCGAGAATCAGGGCACGGTGCGAAATCGACTTGTCGCCGGGCACGCGCGCCGAACCGTGCAAAGCGCCGCTTTTACGCGCGGTAAGGGGCGTCGGACGGGCCGCGGATGTGTCTGAATGGGTCAAAGATGATGTTTCCTTGCGCTGGCGGGCTCGTAGCATATGGGCCACGGCGCGTCACGCACCCGTCATTCTCGTGCAGACCACTATTGACAGGAGCGTTTCAACTAGCCAAGTGAAGCTCCGTTTTTCAAGAAATCCCCAGGACACCTGCACGTGGCCAAATCCGACCTCGGAACCAAACGCATTTGCCCGACCACGGGCAAGAAGTTCTACGACCTCAACAAGACCCCGGTGATTTCGCCTTACACCGGTGAGGTGGTGCCGATCGCTCCCGTCGCTCCGCCCCGTGGCCGCACCGGCGACCGCGCCGCGTCCGCCAATGCGACGGACGAGACGGAGACCATGGAGAACGAGGGCATGGTGTCCCTCGAGGAGGCCGATGCCGAGGAGAATACCGGCAAGAAGGCGGCGGTGCTCGAATCCGAGGATGATATCGAAGTCGACGATTCGCTCAGCGATGATGACGATGACGATTCGACCTTCATCGCCGACGAGGAAGAAGGCGATGACGACGTGACCGACATCATCGGTGACGTGTCGGGCGATGAAGAAAGTTAAGTGACAAGAACCTGACAAGGTACTTGTGATCTGCCCGAACATGTGGTTTGGGTTTGCCGCGCGACGCCGACCCAGTGCGTCGCAGGTTTAGGGGCCATAGCTCAGCTGGGAGAGCGCTTGCATGGCATGCAAGAGGTCGGCGGTTCGATCCCGCCTGGCTCCACCACGCTTCGCCAAAAAGCACCTCTGACGCTGCCGCCTCCTCTGACTGTCGCCCGGCCGCGCGCAATTGCGCGCTGGGACCGGGCGACCCGATCAACATCGCTGCCCGTACTTGAACGGAAGCGCCAAGGTTTACTGGATCCCTGCTTGCGCAGGGATGACAGGCGGAGAGCTCCACGCCTTCCCACCCCCTCCCCATGTCCCTCCCCCCGAAAACGCCATTGCCGCACGCGGCGAAGCCCGCTAGCTCTGATGGGCTTCACAATGCTCTCGGGCATGACAATCGTTGCAACGACACTTGAGAGAAGGCTGATTGGATGAGCCTACCCATAGCTCCCGGCGCTATTGCCGGCCTGCGCGTGATCGATCTGTCGCGCGTGCTCGGTGGTCCCTACTGCACGCAGATCCTGGGCGATCACGGCGCTGACATCGTCAAGGTCGAGCCGCCCGCCGGCGACGAGACCCGCGACTGGGGCCCCCCGTTCCACCAGGAAGATGCGGCCTATTTCGTCGGCGCCAACCGCAACAAGCGCTCCATCGGCCTCGACCTCGCCTCCGAGGGCGGCCGCGCCGTGTTGATGCGGATGCTCGAAGACGCCGACGTGATGATCGAGAACTTCAAGCCGGGCACGCTCGACAAATGGGGCATCGGCAACGATTTCCTGCGCGAGAAATTCCCGCAGCTGATCCATTGCCGCATCTCCGGCTTCGGCGCCGACGGCCCGCATGGCGGCCATCCCGGCTATGACGCCATCATCCAGGCGATGGTCGGCATGATGGCTGCGACCGGCTCGCAGGAGAGCGGCCCGACCCGCATCGGCGTCGCGCTGGTGGACATCACCACCGGCCTCTATGCCTGCGTCGGCATCCTGATGGCGCTGCAGGAGCGGGCCAAATCCGGCCTCGGCCAGTTCGTCGAAGCGACCCTGTACGAGTCCGGCCTTGCGATCATGCATCCGCACACCGCGAACTACTTCTACAACGGCGGCAAGCCCCCGGCTTTGACCGGCAACGAGCATCCCAATCTGGTGCCCTATGCCGTGTTCAAGGCGCGCGACGGCAACATCTTCATGGGCGTCGGCAACGACGCCACATTCCGGAAGCTGTGCCGCGAACTCGGCAAGCCCGATCTCGGCACCGACGAACGCTTCGCGCGCAATCGCGACCGCGTGGTGAATCGTGACGCGCTCCGCGCCGAACTCGAAACGCTCCTCGCGCAGCACGACATCGCCCCCCTGTGCGAGCGCCTGCTCGGCGCCGGCCTGCCGGCCGGTCCGGTGCAAGCGATCGACAAGGCGCTCGCCAGCGCGCACACCAGGCATCGCGGAGATATCATCGAGAAGGACTGGTACAAGGGCGTCGCCTCGCCGGTCCGTTTCGATCGCACCAAAGCGAGCCTGCGCCGCGTGCCGCCGAAGTTCAACGAGCACTTCGACGAGATCCTCACCGAATTCGGCTACTCCGCCGATGAGATCAAGGAGCTCGTCGCCAAGGGCACGGTCAGCGGCTCCGAGCGCAAGCGCTGAGCACGAAATCGCTCGGACACCTCTCCCCACCGGGGAGAGGTGAAGAAAGTACCTCCAACTTTTAGCGGCTTCCAACGCCGCCGCTTCCCGCCTAGCATCGGCGGCCGATCCGGTTATCTGCATGTCATCCGGCGCGACGAGCGTAGCGAGACGATGGCGGCAATCTGGGAGAGACTGAATGAGCCGACTGACCCTTGCTGGCGTAGCCCTGTTCGCCTCCACGCTCGCCTTCGCATCGCCCTCTTATGCCGTCACCGAAATCCAGTGGTGGCACGCGATGACCGGGGGTAACAACGATATCGTCAACAAGCTCGCCGCCGACTTCAACGCGTCGCAGACCGACTACAAGGTGGTGCCGACCTTCAAGGGCTCCTATCCCGATACGATGAATGCCGGCATTGCCGCCTTCCGCGCCGGCACCGCGCCGCATATCCTGCAGGTGTTCGAAGTCGGCACCGCAACCATGATGAGCGCGAAAGGCGCCATCAAGCCGGTCTATCAGTTGATGAAGGACGCCGGCGAGCCGTTCGACCCGAACGCCTATCTGCCGGCCATCACCGGCTATTACTCGACCTCGAAGGGCGAGATGCTCTCGTTTCCGTTCAACTCGTCGTCCATGGTGATGTGGGTCAATCTCGACGCACTGAAGAAAGCCGATATCGCCGAGATCCCGAAGACATGGCCGGAGGTGTTCGCCGACGCCAGGAAGCTCAAGACGGCCGGCTACACGACCTGCGGCTTTTCCAATGCCTGGGCGACCTGGGCGAATATCGAGCAGCTCGCCGCCTGGCACAACGTGCCGATCGGCACCAAGGCGAACGGACTCGACGGCTTCGACACCGAATTGAAGTTCAATTCGCCGTTGCATGTCAGGCACCTGCAGACACTGATCGACCTGCAGAAGGACAAGACCTACGACTATTCCGGCCGCGCCAATGCCAGCGAGAGCCGCTTCGGCTCCGGCGAATGTCCGCTGTTCCTGACCTCATCGGGCTATTACGCCACCGCCAAAGGCACAGCGAAGTTCAACTTCACTTCGGCGCCGATGCCTTACTATCCCGACGTCAAGGGCGTGCCGCAGAATTCGATCATCGGCGGCGCCTCCCTGTGGGTGATGGGCGGCAAGACACCCGCCGAATACAAGGGCGTCGCGAAATTCTTCGCGTTCCTCTCCGATACCGACCGGCAGGCAAAGCTGCATCAGGAATCCGGCTATCTGCCGATCACCAAGGCGGCGTATGAGAAGACCAAGACGGACGGCTTCTATCAGAAGAACCCGATGCTAGAGACTCCGCTGAAGGAACTCACCAACAAAGAGCCCACCGAAAATTCGCGCGGCCTGCGCTTCGGCAACATGGTGCAGCTGCGCGACATCTGGTCGGAGGAGATCGAGGCGGCGCTGGCCGGACAAAAGACCGCGCAGCAGGCCCTCGACGCCGCCGTCACGCGCGGTAACGCGATGCTGCGGACATTCGAAAAGACGGCGAAGTAGCAATTATCCCTTGTCCCGGACGCGATGCAGCACGCAGTGCTGCTTCGCAGAGCCGGGACCGTTACAAACGCCGGAGCTTGATGCGGTCCCGGCTCTGCAGCGCACCACGCCAAGCGGCGTGATGCACTGCGTCCGGGACACAGTGCGGAGCACCACAACGCATGGAAAAACACGCTTTCTTCGGCAACAAACTGCTGCCCTATCTGCTGCTGGTGCCGCAGCTTGCGATCACGCTCGTGTTTTTCTACTGGCCTGCCAGCCAGGCCGTCCGGCAATCTTTCCTGCGCGAGGATGCGTTCGGCCTGAGTTCCGAATTCGTCGGGCTGGAGAATTACCAGGCGCTGTTCGCACAGCCTGAATATTACAAGACGATGGCGACGACGGTTGTCTTCTCGTCGCTTGTCGCGGCGCTTTCGCTGGCGATCGCGCTCTTGTTCGCCACGCAGGCCGACAAGAACCTGAAAGCCGCGCCCGTTTTCAAGGTGATGATGATCTGGCCCTATGCCGTCGCGCCTGCGGTCGCCGGCGTGCTCTGGCTGTTCATGTTTCATCCGACGCTCGGCACGCTGGCGCGCCCGATGCGGCTGATGGGCTTCAACTGGAATCCGTTGCTGAGCGGCAGCCACGCCATGGCGCTGGTGGTGATGGCCGCGGTGTGGAAACAGATCGCCTATAATTTCCTGTTTTTCCTCGCCGGCCTGCAATCGATCCCGCGCAGCGTGCTGGAGGCCGGCGCTATCGACGGCGCCGGGCCGCTGCGGCGTTTCTGGACCATCACCTTTCCGCTGCTGTCGCCGACCACGTTCTTCCTGCTGGTCGTCAACGTCGTCTATGTGTTCTTCGACACATTCGGCATCATCGATGCGGTGACATCGGGCGGCCCCGCGGGATCGACGACGACCATGGTCTACAAGGTCTATGCCGACGGCCGCCTGGGCGGCGATCTCGGCGGGTCAGCGGCGCAATCGGTGGTGCTGATGGCCATCGTGATCGCGATGACCGCGATCCAGTTCCGCTATGTCGAACGCAAGGTGCAGTACTGATGGTCGAGCACCGCCGCTGGAACGACATCGTCGCTTATGGGATCCTCACGCTCGGCGTTTTTCTCGTCGTCTTCCCCGTCTATATCGCGGTCATCGCTTCGACCCATGACGCCGCGACCGTGGTCAACGGCAACATGCCGATGTGGCCGGGCGGCCATGCACTGGAAAATTACACCCGCGCGATTTTCGTCGGCGGCGCGCGGGCCAGCCGCGAACCGGTCGGGCACATGCTGGTCAATTCGTTCATCTCCGCGACGGGCATCGCGCTCGGCAAGATCTTCATCTCGATCCTGTCGGCCTATGCAGTGGTGTATTTCCGCTTCCCGCTTCGCCAGACGGCGTTCTGGATCATCTTCATCACGCTGATGCTGCCGGTCGAGGTGCGCATCTATCCGACCTATAAAGTGATCGCCGATCTACACATGCTCGACAGCTATGGCGGGCTGATCCTGCCGCTGATCGCATCGGCCACCGGCACGCTGCTGTTCCGGCAGTTCTTCATGACGGTTCCCGACGAACTGCTGGAGGCGTCGCGGATCGACGGCGCCGGCCCCTACCGTTTCTTCAAGGACACGCTGCTGCCGCTGTCGGTGACGACCATGGCGGCGCTGTTTGTGATCCAGTTCATTTATGGCTGGAACCAGTATCTGTGGCCGCTGCTGATCACCACGCAGGACTCCATGCAGACCATCGTCACCGGCATCAAGAAGATGCTGACCACGACGGACGAACTCGCCGAATGGCAGCTGGCGATGGCCACCGCCGTTCTCGCGATGCTGCCGCCGGTGGCCGTGGTCATCCTCATGCAGCGGCTGTTCGTGCGCGGCATGATCGAGACGGAGAAGTGAGGAGGGGGGCGAGTAGTGAGTAGTGAATGGCGAATAGCGCATGGAAGATAGCGATCATCGCATCTCCCTCCCTATTCGCTACTCGCCATTCGCGGTCCCGAAGGGAAGCAGAAATCCATGGCAGAAGTCATTCTCCGCAACCTGCGCAAGACCTATCCCGGCGGCTTCGAGGCGATCAAGGGCATCGATTTCGCCATCCCAGACGGCCGGTTCTGCGTGCTGGTCGGCCCGTCGGGCTGCGGCAAGTCCACGCTGCTGCGCATGGTGGCCGGGCTGGAGACGGTGACATCGGGCGAGGTCGATATCGGCGGCCGCGTGGTCAACGAGGTCGAGCCCGCGGATCGCGACATCGCGATGGTGTTCCAGAATTACGCGCTGTATCCGCATATGAGCGTCTACAACAATATGGCCTATGGCCTGCGCAATCGCGGCATGGCCAAGGCGGAGATCGACAGCCGCGTGCGCGAGGCGGCGAAGACACTTGAGCTCTCCGCCCTGCTCGACCGCAAGCCGCGGCAACTCTCCGGCGGCCAGCGCCAGCGCGTCGCCATGGGCCGCGCCATCGTGCGGCAGCCCAAGGTGTTCCTGTTCGACGAACCGCTGTCCAACCTCGATGCCAAGCTCCGCGTCGCCATGCGCGTGGAAATCCGCAAGCTGCAGCGGCGGCTGAACACGACCTCGATCTATGTCACGCATGACCAACTGGAAGCGATGACGCTGGCGGACATTCTTGTGGTCATGAACGGCGGCATGGTCGAGCAAATCGGCAGTCCGCTCGATATCTACAGCAAGCCGGCGACGACCTTCGTGGCCTCCTTCATCGGAGCACCGCCGATGAATCTGATCACGCTGACGGATGACAAGTTCAGCGTCGGTGCCGCAGGGGCCGGCATTCTCGGCATCCGCCCGGAAGACCTCATGCTGGCCGACACTGCCCCGGAGGGCGGAATCGCGCTGGACCTCACCGTGGAGACGATCGAGCGCGTCGGCGCTGAAACCTTCGTCTACGGCACCCGGACAGGGAGCCGGGCCGCTGTCAGCGCCACGCCGGGCGAACGGCCCGAAAGCGAGATCATCGTCCGCGTTCCCGGCCTGGAGGCCCCGGCCATCGGTACCGCTATCCGGGCCACGGCGCCACGGGCCAAGCTGCACCTGTTCTCCACGGACGGCCGCCGGCGCATCGAAACCTGATGTCTTTCAAGCTGTTGGCAACATTATCCATGCAATCGGCAGGTGCTTGAACAGAGGCCCGCCATCCCCATATCTTTGGCAGACCGGTCGGCACAGTGCTGATCGGCCAGGGGCGCCGTAAGGGCCCCTCAAAGTCGCTTCGAGAGGGCTTTGTACCGATGTCTCGTGTTCCTTCGTTGTCCAGTCCGTTCCTTCTGGGATTCGACGAGATCGAGCGTGCGCTCGACCGCGTCGTGAAGGGCGCCGACGGCTATCCTCCTTACAATATCGAGCGGTGCGACCGCGAAAACGGCCATCCCGAACGCCTGCGGATCACGCTGGCGGTCGCCGGCTTCACGCGCGAGCAGCTCGAAGTGACCACCGAGGAGAACCAGCTCGTCATCCGCGGCCGCCAGCAGGACGACAAGACCCGGCAATACATCCATCGCGGCATCGCCGCGCGCCACTTCCAGCGCACCTTCGTGCTGGCGGAGGGGATGCTGGTGCTGGGTGCGGATCTGAAGAACGGGCTGTTGTCGATCGACCTCGCCAGGCCGGAGCCTGAACGGGTCATTAAGACAATCGCCATCAGTGAGCACGAATAATTGCACGGCCCCGGAAAGCGGATATCCGGCTTTTCGATCAGGCTCTGCAGGAGACGTAATGCGTAGCGGACTCGACCGCTTGAATCAGTTGAGGAGTCGAGACGATGACTGAAATTGAAATCGGTTCTGTGAACAATCCCGCCGTCACCACCGAGGCGCTGGCGCATCTGGGCGAAGGCTTGATCGCCTACGTGAAGCCGGTCCGTTCCGAGGATGTGCCCGACCTGTTTCCGCAGGCACCGCAGATCGCGCCGGGACTGCAGCTGTTCGCGCTGCATGCCGCCGACGGCACGCCGATCATGCTGACCGACAGCCGCGAAGCGGCGATCGCGAATGCGTGGAGCCAGGAATTGCAGGCCGTCAGCGTCCACTGACGCGTTTGAAATTTTAACGGCATCGTGTCCCGGACGCGATGCGGCGCTCAGGCGAAGCGAAGCTTCGCCGCCAGTGCCGCTTCGCAGAGCCGGGACCGTCGCGAACGACGGCGTTTGATACGGTCCCGGCTCTGCGGAGCGATACTGCGTATCGCACCGCATCTGGGACAAGCGTTGTGGTGTTTCTTGTGAATTACGCCGCAGTGGCCGGCGGCAATGCCAGCACCGAATAGATCGCCTGCGCGTCGCGCGATGCGCGCAGCTTCCTGGCGACGTCCTGATCGCGCAGCAGGCGCGCGACACGGGCCAATGCCTTCAGGTGATCCGCGCCCGCACCTTCCGGTGCAAGCAGCAGAAAGAGAAGATCGACCGGCTGGCCGTCCATCGCCTCGAAATCGATCGGACGTTCGAGTCGCGCGAACAGGCCGAACAACCGGTCGAGTTTCGGCAGCTTGCCGTGCGGAATCGCCACGCCATAGCCCACGGCCGTGGTGCCGAGCTTTTCACGCTGCAGCAACACTTCAAAGATCGCACGTTCGCCCTGGCCCGTCAGCGCAGAGGCGCGCGTCGCCAGCTCCTGCAGAGCTTGCTTCTTGCTGTTCACTTTCAACGCCGGGAGGATCGCCTCGGGCGCCACCAGATCGGTAATTGTCATGACCGTTCCGAGGAAAATTGACCGTCCGCGGTGAGTTTGGACCAAGACCGACAGCGTCAAAAGAGATTGAACGTGGACATCGTTTCCGGTGAGAGACAACCTACCGGGCGGAACCCGCCCGGTGGACATTCTAGCACCTGAAACCCCCATGTGAAATCCATTGGCCGGGATAACCCGTCAAAGGCGGCGGACCATATGCACGGGTTGTCAGGGCGTCAATGCCGTCAGGACGGTTTAATCACCGGCGGATCGACCCAACCGACATTCCCGTCGGTGCGGCGATAGACCAGATTCACCCGTCCGGTGCTGCCATGCTGGAATACCACCACGGCCGCGCCCGTGAAATCCAGTTCCTGCACCGCCTGGCTGACCGAGAAATGTTTCAGCGATTTGGTGGATTCTGCAATGATAACCGGCTCGTAACCGTTTGCGACCTCATCGTCATGATCGGGCGCTTCGATCACGTAGCTCGGCGCCGTGACGGTCGGCGCGGTGAGTTCGGAGAGCGCTTCCGCCTCGGCATGCGCCTTACGCGCAGAGCGATCCTTCAGCCGGCTCTTGTAGCGGCGCAAACGCTTCTCGATCTGCAGCAGCGCCTGGTCAGCACTCACATACGCATCCGGCGCATTGGATTCGGCTTCGAGCGTAATTCCGGAATCGAGATGCAAGGAGCAATCGGTACGGAAGCCGAAGCCATCCTTGCTCAAGGTAATGTGACCCGAATAGTTGCCGTCGAAATATTTACGCAGCACTTCATCGGTGCGCTCGGTCACGCGACCACGCAGAGCATCTCCAATGCTGAGGCTTTTCCCTGAGATACGAAGAGTCATGACTGCTACCTCGATTCAATCTGAGCAGACCAAGACTATCTCGTTTTCACAGGAGCGCAATCAAGCTGATGCGATGTCGCGGGGGCGGTCGGATGTTCTTTCGGAGGGGGTAGCGGGCGTCTTGGCTGCAGTGCCGAGCATGCCTTGCTTGTCGCGGCGGCGCTGAACCGATGACGGAATCCGCATGGCTTCGCGATATTTGGCGACAGTGCGGCGCGCAATATCAATGCCGGCTGCACGCAGACGCTCCACGATGGTGTCATCGGACAGAATGGCCGACGGACTTTCCGCATCGATCAGTTGCCTGATGTGATGCCGCACCGCTTCCGCGGAATGCGCTTCGCCGCCATCCGCCGATGCGATCGACGCGGTAAAGAAATATTTCAATTCAAAAATGCCGCGATTCGTCGCCATGTATTTGTTCGCGGTGACGCGCGACACGGTCGATTCATGCATCTGGATCGCATCGGCGACCGCCTTCAGATTCAAGGGCCGCAGATGCGCGACGCCTTGCGTGAAGAAGCCGTCCTGCTGGCGAACGATCTCTGTCGCGACCTTGAGAATCGTCCGTGCCCTTTGATCCAGCGCACGGACAAGCCATGTCGCGTTCTGCAGGCAATCGGAAAAATACGACTTGTCGCCGTCCTTGCGAATCGTCTTCGACAGTTCGGAATAGTAGGTCTGGTTGACCAGCACGCGAGGCAAAGTGTCGCTGTTGAGTTCGACCTGCCAGCCGCCGTCCGGCCCCGGCCGCACATAGACATCGGGCACGACCGTTTGCGCACGCGAGGCACCGAATTTGTGGCCCGGCTTCGGATCGAGCCTTCGGATTTCGCCGATCATGTCGGTGAGATCTTCGTCATCGACGCCGCAAATCCTGCGCAGGCCGGCGATATCGCGTTTTGCAAGCAGATCGAGATTCTCTACCAGCGCCTGCATCGCCGGATCGTAACGATCGCGTTCGCGAAGTTGAATCGCAAGGCATTCGCCGAGATTCCGCGCGCAGATGCCGGGCGGATCGAAGGTCTGCAGCACCGCGAGGACGGACGCGACATCCGCATCGGACGCGCCGAGCTTGTCACCGGCTTCGCCGAGATCGGCCGGCAGATAGCCGGCCTCATCGACGAGATCGATCATGTACTGTCCGATCATCCGCTGCGCCTGCGAGGTGAATGCCACCGCAAGCTGTTCGGCGAGATGATCGGCCAGCGTCACTTCCGCCGCAACGAAAGCTTCGAGATTGTAGTCGTCGTCATTGGAGGCGCCGCCGCCCCATTCCGTGTAGGCGGTGGGCGCGGCATCCTGCGCATTCCGCGCGGCGGCTTCGGCGGGCTCCTCGGAGAACACGTTGTCCAGGCCGGTATCGAGCGTCTGTTCGATCTCGCGGCGCGACCCTAGATCGCTGCTCATCCAGTCTTCAGGCGCCGGGCCGTCACCGCCCTCATCGCCGGCTGAATCGAACCCGGCACCGTCGGCGGACTCATATTCGCCGCGCTCGCCGCCCGGCTCTCCGGCGACGGGCGATTCCGGCCCGTCGCCGGCGCGTTCCAGCAACGGATTACGCTCCAGCTCCTCCTCGACAAAGGTCGACAGATCGAGATTCGACAGTTGCAGGAGTTTGATCGCCTGCATCAGCTGCGGCGTCATCACCAGCGACTGGGTCTGCCGAAATTCGAGTCTCTGCGTCAGTGCCATCGCGGCAAAAAACCGATCCAGAATTGGTCCGTTTCTTGCTTAGACTTTTCTCGGATCGATGTACACGTCTTGACGAACGGGAAATTCAGACCGCAGCGTTTTCGGGGTTACCGGCCTGGTGTCCCGGCTCTGCGGAGCAGAGCAAGCGCGTTGCACCGCGTCCGGGACACAGCCGCCCTACAGGCGGAATTCCTCGCCGAGGTAAAGGCGGCGCACGTCGGGGTCCGCAACGATTTCTTCCGGCGATCCTTCGGTGAGGATTTCGCCGGCGTAAACGATATAGGCGCGATCCGTCAGCCCCAGCGTCTCGCGGACATTGTGGTCGGTGATCAGGACGCCGATGCCGCGGTTGGTGAGATGGCGGACGAGATCCTGAATGTCGCCCACGGCGATCGGATCGATGCCGGCGAACGGCTCGTCGAGCAGCATGTAGTTCGGCCGCGTCGCCAGCGCACGCGCAATCTCGACGCGCCGCCGCTCGCCGCCCGAAAGAGCGATCGACGGCGACTTGCGCAATTTGGTGACGTTGAATTCTTCCAGCAGCGCATCGAGCTCGTATTCGCGCTTCTTCCGGCTCGGCTCGATCACTTCGAGCACCGCACGGATATTCTGCTCCACCGTGAGGCCGCGAAAGATCGAGGCTTCCTGCGGCAGATAGCCGATGCCGAGGCGGGCGCGCTGATACATCGGCAGTTTCGTGACATTGTGCCCGTCAAGCTCGATGGCGCCGCTGTCGGCTTTGACCAGCCCGGTGATCATATAGAACACCGTGGTCTTGCCGGCACCGTTGGGGCCGAGCAGGCCCACGGCCTCGCCGCGGCGGACATAGATGCTGACGCCGCGCACCACCTGACGCGAGCCATAGGTCTTCTTCACCCCATGCACGGCGAGATAGGCCGACCGTGATGGCGCCTGCCGCGGTGCGGCAGGGCCGTTGCTCCGCTGCCGCGGCGGCTGAGGCGGCGGGACATCGGGACGGCGGGTTTGCGCAATGGGCTGCGCGACTTGGAGCTGCTCAGCCTGCAGGGACGGCGCCTGCGCCATCGGCGGCGCATCGCGCATGGGCTGGCCGATCAAACCGCCCATATCGCCCTGAAGCGCCGTGATGTCCACCTGCGACCGCGCAAAGCCCTGCGGATTGCGTTTCGGAGCACGCCGACGGAACATGCCGAGAATATCCACCATACGCGCTTCGATCAGCCTTCCACAGTCGCCTTGGGACGCAGACTATTCAATCCAACAATGGCGATAACGGGTTAAAGCACGGGATTCAACGGCGACGCAAAACCGGCATCCACCGGCAATTCGATTTTATTTGGGCTTTCCGCCTGCTCCCGGAAGGATTGAGGTCGGTCCTCCCCCTCGCCCCGGTTCAGATGGCAGAAACAGACCTTTGACACGCCCGCCTTCCACGCGAGACGTCCCGGTGGTCATATCGACGACCAGCCGGTCGCCGCTCAGCACGTTCTTGCCCTGCGTGAGCACCACACCGCCGAGCATCGTGATGAGGTTGCTGCGGGTGTCGAAAACAGCGGACTCGCCCGTTACGACCTGATCCTTCTGGGTCACCACCACGTTACCGCGCGCTTCGAGCCGCCGGATCGAGGACGATCCGCCCGGACCGGGCTGGGCGGCGGTGATCTGCCCCTTCTGCTTCTGGGCGGCTTTGGCCGCCGGCGCACCGTTCGCCGGCTGATTGCCGGAATTTCCGCCGTCGTAGAACACCGTCAGCGTTTTCGACTTCATCGTCGTATCGCCCTGGACGACTTTGACGTCGCCGGAAAACACGGCTTCCTTCTTCTTGTCCCGCACTTCGAGCGAGGCGGCATCGATCTGAATCGGCTGGTCCCGGTTCTGCGAGAAGCCCTGCATCGCATTGGGCACGCCCTGAACGGCGCTTTGCGCGGCGGCTTCGCCCATCGTGACAACAATCAGCGCGGACACACCCATGCCGATCCACCGGGACATCGAACAGCGACTTTTCAAGATCATGACCACATTCACTTCGTGCGGGCGCGCTTGCCGTCATTGGCGCGCGGCTTCGCCGCATCCACCGGCGTTGCATCGGATTGAGGATTGACGTCAGCGGGCGCAGTCGAATCCGACGACGGTTGCTCCATCACCAGATTCATCGACACCCCTCCCTCGAATCGCACCGCCTCGCCGTTGTCCGTAATCCGCATACGCTGGCCGAGCAAAGTCCCGTTGAGCAGTTTGACATCGACCGGCTGGTTGGATTCCACCGTCCCCTTGGCGATATCGATGACGGCGTCGGTCAACCTGGCTTCATAACCGGTGGTCGTCTGCAGGAAGATATCCTTGGTGAGATGCAGGAGCTGCGTCTTCGAATTGAATTTTCCGCTCCGCGCATCCAGGGTCAGCGTCGACTTGTCTTCCATCATGACCTTGGCGCGCAACACCGATAAATCGACATTGTCGGGATCCGTGAGATCCTGTGTCGCGGCCTTCGCCCACAATTCATAGGGCCGACCGTCCGGGGAATAGCCCGCCAGATGCGGCGTTTCCATGGTGATCTTGGTGCCGGACACCACCATGTTTCCGATGTCCACCGGGAGCTTGGTGAGAATTCGGAACGGATTGAAGATCGAAATCCCGACGATCACCGTCATCGACAGCAGCACGATCGCTGGAACCGCAATCCGCAGGACACGCACAAACCGGCTATGGCGTGCGGCGGCTCTGAACCGCGCCTCCATGCCGGCGTCATGGCCCTGGATCTGAATTGAACTCACCGCTGCTCCAACGTGCCTGCCCGGATGAGGCCGTGTCCGGTATCGGTTCCCATTCTATGCCGAAATACGCGGATGTGCAGCCCCACCCACCCAGGCGGAGGAGTTTGGCCGAAACACGGCGGAACAGCAGCCTGGACGTCACATCGCCGTAGGGCGTCAGGAATGCGCGAAAATATCTTCGTTTTCCCACCCGGACAGGTCGAGCCTGGCACGGGTCGGCAGGAATTCGAAACAGGCCCGCGCCAGTTCAGTGCGCCCCTCGCGGGCCAGCATGACATCGAGCCTGTCGCGCAAGGCATGAAGATGCAGCACGTCGGACGCCGCATAGGCCAATTGCGCATCGCTGAGCGTCTCGCCGCCCCAGTCGCTGGACTGCTGCTGCTTCGACAGGTCGACGCTCAGGACTTCGCGAACCAGATCCTTGAGGCCATGACGATCAGTATAGGTGCGGCACAGGCGCGAGGCGATCTTGGTGCAATAGACCGGCGACGGCATCACGCCGAGTGCATTGTACAGTGCGGCAAGGTCGAAGCGGGCGAAGTGGAAGATTTTGGTGATGCTGGAATCGCCGAGCAGCTTCTTCAGATTCGGCGCATCGGTATGGCCCATCGGAATCTGCACCACGTCGGCACTGCCGTCGCCCGGCGACAATTGCACGACGCACAACCGGTCGCGATGCGGGTTGAGCCCCATGGTCTCGGTATCGATCGCCACCGACGAGGTGTAACGGCTCAAATCCGGCAGATCGCCGCGGTGCAGGCGGATGGTCATGTTTCGTCAAATGCCTCTGGTCAGCGCCTGCGATTCGAAGGCGGTCAGGCGACTTTACCGCTCAATCAATGCGAGAAAAGCCCCTCACCCGCCGCGAAGACGCGGCGACCTCTCCCCGGCGGGGAGAGGTCGTCCGGCGTAGCGTAGCGAAGCCGGGCGGGTGAGGGGGCCGCGCTCCGTACCAATCAGCCTGTAAGCTCAAGCCGGATCGAAGTAGTGGATCTCCATCAGGACGCATCCGCCGACCGACTTGAAGGGGCCGTGGAAGACGCCGGGCGGGCGGACGGCATAGGTGTTGGGCTGGAAGCTTTCGCCACCGTTGCCCTGCTTGTCGTTGCCGACGATCAGGTCGCCGGTGAACAGGAACACTTCTTCCCAGTATTCGTGCACGAACGGCTCGGTGGTGTAGACGCCGGGATCGAAACGCAGCAGCCGGGTGCGGCTGCCTTTCTTGTTCGCCTCGTCGAGCGCCCCCGACAGTATCTTCTGCTGGATGCCGGCGGGATAGCCCGGCGGGGTTTCCCAGCCCGACGACATGTCGATGGTGCGAAATTCATCGTGGATCTTGTTGACGGCCATGCGTGCGGTCCTCAGTTGGCGGGTTAGGCGACGGCGGCGACGGGCTTGCCGCCGGCGGTGAGTTCGTCTGCAAGGTCATAGCTCGCCAGCATCCTGTCCAGCAACGCCGTCGATCCCGCCCAGTCGAAGGTGCGGAACGCATGGCCCTTGGTGACGAAGGTGGCGCCGGCGAAGAACATCTCGTATTGCTGATGGCGCGAGGCAAATTCCGAGCCGACCGCATCCCAGGCCAGCTTGTAGAACTTCACCTTGTCCACGGCGCTCGCCGCCGGCGACTGCTGGGTCTTGCCGATCAGATCAGCCAGCTCCGGGTTGCCGAAATCCTTCACCGAAGACGGCAGCATGATCATGCCGCCGCCGGCGAGTTCGCGCAGCGTGTTGAGGATCTTGGCATAGAGCTGCTGGGTCAGCACCTGCGCCCCGTACAGCAAGGCGCGGTCCGGCACGTAATACGGGCCGCGCCGGGTGCCCTTGGCTTCCATGCCGAGCACGAAGGCTTCCACCATCGACACTTCGGCGGCAAGCTGGCCGAGCATTTCCCGCACCTGCGGGAAGCCGATGATGCCGTTGGTTTCCGCGGTGCGGTGGGCAATGCCGATCAGGAAGCGCAGCTTCACCGACAGGCGGATCATCGCCTGGTAGTTCTGGTAGGCATGCGCCGGCGTGGCGTGGAACTGCTTCTGACACATGGCGATGTCCTGATCGATGAACACCCGGCTCCATGGCACCTTGACGTCGTCGAAATACAAGACCGCATCGTTCTCGTCGAAACGGCTGGCGAGCGGGTTGTCGAACACCGAAGTCGCCGCCGCCTCGTAGGATTTGCGCGACAGGATCTTGAGGCCCCTGGTGTTCATCGGAATGGCGAAGGACACCGCGTATTTCTCATCGCCCGGCTGCAGCGGCTGAATGCAGGTGACGAACACCTCGTTGGCCATGATGCCGCCGGTGGCGAGCATCTTGGCGCCGCGGATCACAAGGCCGTCGGCCTCGCGGGAGACGACGCCGGCGGTGAGGAACGGATCGGCCTGCTGCGCCGCGCTCCTGGAGCGATCAGCCTGCGGATTGATGATGACGTAAGTGAGATAGAGATCGTTGTCGCGGGCGTAGCGGTAGTAATCCGCCAATGCCCTGGCGCGCTCGGCATCGTAGCCCTCGAACACGTCGAGCCCCATGAACATGCCGGCGATGCAGGAGGCGACGTGATCGGGGGCGCGGCCCATGAAGCCGGCATGCAGCTCGGTCCAGGCTTCCAGACCCTTGCGGCGCTTGACCAGCGCATCATAGCTGCCCGGCAATTCCCAGATGCGGTTGGCGCGGGTACCGGTGTCGGTCTCGAAGGTCATCAGGTCGCGGTGTTCAGGCGCGCTGTGGAAGTCGAACATCCGCCCCACCGACGCCACCGCACCGCGAAAGGCCGGATGTACCGTCACATCCGCAACCCGCTCGCCGTCCAGATAAACCTCCCGCCCGTCTCGAAGGCTCGCGATGTGCTCAGCGCCGGTTTTGATCATAATGTTCCTCAACGATTTCCGAATTTAAATCAGATCAATTTCGCGTAGTACGATTCTAGTAGTGCATGGGCAGCGGCCATTCCGGGCTGCGCTCGGCATCGGCGAGGCTGCGATAGGCCCCGCGAAAGAAAACCAGCGGCTCATGGGCCGGATAGGCGGTGAACTTCACGACACGGCCGACGAAGATCACATGATCGCCGCCGTCATATTGTGCATAGGGCACACATTCGAAATGGGCGAGCGCGCCGGCGATCAGCGGCGCGGCTTCATGGCCGAGCGTATGCTCCACCGCTTCCCACTTATCGCCCAGCGCTTTCGCGAACTTGTTCGACAGGTGCTCCTGATCGCGCCCCAGGATATTCACGGCGTACCCCCTGGCCTCGCTCATCGCTTTGAGGCTGAACGCCTTGCGATCGATGGAGAACAGGATCAGCGGCGGGTCGATGGACACCGAGTTGAACGAACTCATGGTCAGGCCGATCGGCTGACCGCCCGCGCCTTCGGCGGTGATGACGGCAACGCCGGTGGCGAATTGCCCGAGCGCCTGACGGAAAGCGCGGGGATCCAGGTCCGCTGTCACGCTCATGAGACCTTTTCTTGAACGAGGCAACTAGCTTTTATACAAAGCTATATTAGCGAGCGACGACCCCCTGTCAAGCATGCCAGGTCCGCCCGCCAAGGCACCTTCGAGACGCCGGGCTGAACTTGTTTGCTGGTAGACCGCCCGCTATACGACTCAGAGGTGTATGAGGCGCTGATGGCGACAAAGAGCAAACCCAAGAAAATCCGAACCGAACTGACCGTTTCACGCCCGCAATTGATTGTGGACGGATCGGATCGCGCCTTCCGGCAATTCCTGCACGATACGCTGGCCTTTTCGGCGCGGCTGCAGGCGGTGCGCAGCCAGTTGGGCGCAGCGATCGACCTGTCCGGCACCCAGTATACCGTGCTGATTGCAATTGCTCACCTGAGCGGTTCGGACGAGAAGGTCGGCGTCAATCAGGTGGCCGAGCATCTTCATTTCAGCGGCGCATTCATTACCATCGAGATCAACAAGCTGGTCGCCGGCGGCCTGGTCGAAAAGCAAACGGACGAAGACGACCGCCGCCGCGTGGTCCTCACCATCACACCGAAAGCGCGTGCGCTGCTCAACGACCTGGCGCCGACGCAGCGCCCGGTGAACGACATGCTGTTCCGCGCCATGTCGGCCGCGGATTTCGAGCGGACACGGAAATTGATGTCCGACATGGTCGACGCCGCGGACGAAGCGATCCGGCTGCTGGACTACAATGCGTCGAAGGGACCGGCCAAAGCCGGGAAGTAATCCCGGACTTCTTTCGATATGTTCCCGGAACTGAGCCGGTGTTTTCGAATAGTCGGCACGGTCGCTATCCCGCACGCGCACGCCGCGGCCATCTGCGGCCTGCGGCGCGGCATGATTGCGGTTACAATCAATCGAGAAGCACGGATGGCCGCGCACGATGGCGGACCTGAAGGAACACATCTGCCTGGGATTTCCGAGCCACTCGTACTGGCCCAACTGGATGCTTACCAGGGGCGGACAGCAGCGCACGATTCGTCCGAACTGCGCGCTCGTCGCCGACAATTCCGAAGTGATCCTGATGGCCGCGCTTGACGGCGTGGGCATTGCGTTACTGCCCGACTGGCTGGTCGGCCCGCCGCTCCGCGCGCGCAAGCTCGTCCAGGTGCTCTCCGACTGGACGGGACGCAGCGACGGCGGTCTATGCCGTACTCCCGCCGGGCCGCCTGATTCCCGCCAAAACCCGCGTGTTCGTGGACATGGTTGCCGACCGCATCAAGGCAGGCTGGGATCAGCAGACCTCGTAGAAGCAACGATTTCAATTGCTTGAAAAAAGAGTGGTGCCCAGGAAAGGACTCGAACCTTCACGGCCGTTAAGCCACTGGCACCTGAAGCCAGCGCGTCTACCAATTCCGCCACCTGGGCACGTGCAAGGCACGTGGCGCGCTGTGTAGGGGGCTGTTACGCGCTTGTCAAATTGCTTTGTGCGTTTCCTTTCCGCTGTACAGGCCGGGCCGCTTGGCGTATCGCGAAACGGTCCAAATCGCCGCCTTTTCCCTGCCCGACCTATTCAAGGAATCGATCCCATGGCTGCCCCCCTCGATACCCTCGTCACGGTTTTCGGCGGCTCCGGCTTCCTGGGGCGGCATGTGGTCCGCGCGCTGGCCAAGCGCGATTACCGGATTCGCGTGGCGGTGCGCCGTCCCGAACTCGCCGGCCATCTGCAGCCGCTCGGCCGGGTCGGCCAGATCCATGCCGTGCAGGCCAATCTGCGCCACCCGGCCTCCATCAGGGCCGCCATGCGTGATGCGGGCGTGGTGGTGAACCTGGTCGGTATTCTCACCGAAAGCGGCCCGCAGAGCTTCGCGGCCGTGCAGGCGGAGGGCGCCGGCGCGATCGCGCAGGCCGCGGCCGAGATCGGTGCCCGCATGGTGCATGTCTCGGCGATCGGCGCCGATGCCGGTTCCGAATCGGCCTATAGCCGCGCCAAGGCGGCCGGCGAGCAGAACGTGCTGGCCGCCGCGCCTGCGGCTTCGATCCTGCGCCCGTCGCTGATGTTCGGCCCGGAGGATAGCTTCACCAACCGCTTCGCCGCGCTGGCCCGCATGATGCCGGTGATGCCGGTGTTCGGTGCGGAAACAAAAATGCAGCCGGTCTATGTCAGCGATGTCGCCCGCGCGGTGGCGGATGCCGCCGACGGCAAGACCAAGCCCGGCGCCGTCTATGAACTCGGCGGGCCGGAGGTGCTGACCATGCAGGAGATCATCCGGATCATCCTCAGGACCATTGAACGCGAGCGCCTGCTGCTGCCGGTGCCGATGGGCATCGCCAAACTGAAATCCTATTTTCTGCAATTCGCGCCGGGCGACCTCAAGCTGACGCCGGATCAGGTGGAAATGCTGAAGGTCGATAACATCGTGTCGGACGCCGCCACAGCCGCCGGGCTGACGCTGGAAGGGCTCGGCATCCAGCCGGATTCGCTGGAAGCCGTGGCCCCGCAATATCTGTGGCGCTTCCGCGCGACGGGGCAGTTTGCGCATAACGGCGCGAATTGAGGGGCCTGTAGCCCGGGTGGAGCGAAGCGCAACCCGGGGACCGGCGCCTCAATTCAATCTGCTGTTCCCGGATTTCGCTTCGCTCCATCCGGGCTACGGCAGTGAATGCATCACGCCAGATCGAGTTTCGATGCCACCGTGGCGTCAGCGTTGAGCTTGTAGATGATCGGCGCGCCGGTGCCGAGTTCGCGGGCGAGAATGCCTTCCGGCGACAGCTTTTCCAGCACCATGATCAGCGCGCGCAGCGAATTGCCGTGGGCGGCGACCAGCGTGCGCTCGCCGCGCAGCACGCCGGGCAGGATTTCCTGCACGTAATAAGGCAGCGTGCGCGCCAGCGTGTCCTTCAGGCTCTCGCCGCCGGGCGGCGGCACGTCATAGGAGCGGCGCCAGACATGCACCTGCTCCTCGCCCCATTTGGCGCGGGCGTCGTCCTTGTTGAGGCCGGACAGATCGCCGTAGTCGCGTTCGTTCAGGGCGAGGTTCTTCGTCACCGGAATGCCGGTCTGGCCCATTTCCTCCAGCGCCAGCCGCAGCGTGTGCTGGGCGCGGGTGAGCGCCGAGGTGAAGGCGACGTCGAAATTGAGGCCCTGCGCCTTCAGCTTGCGGCCGGCTTCGCGGGCTTCCGCGACGCCTTTTTCGGTGAGGTCCGGGTCTTTCCAGCCGGTGAACAGGTTCTTCAGATTCCAGTCGCTCTGGCCGTGGCGGACGAGCACGAGAAGGCGTTCAGTCATCGCAATTTCCGTTTCTTCTTCAGAATCCACCGAGACCGAGCACGTCGGTCATCGCATAATGTCCGGGCTTCTTGCCGTGCGCCCACATCGCGGCCTTCAGCGCGCCATGGGCGAAGATCAGGCGATCCTCGGCCTTGTGCGTCAGCTCGATGCGTTCATACGGCCCGGCGAAAATCACCATGTGCTCGCCGGCCACGGTACCGCCGCGCAGCGAGGCGAAGCCGATATCGCCGGCCTTGCGCGAACCGGTGATGCCGTCGCGGCCGCGCGCCGAATGCGTCTCCAGCGCAATCTTGCGGCCATCGGCGGCGGCCTGGCCGAGCATGAAGGCGGTGCCCGACGGCGCATCGACCTTCGCCTTGTGATGCATCTCCAGCACTTCGATATCGAAGTTGTCGTCAAGCGACTGCGCGACACGCCTGACCAGCGCCGCGAGCAGATTGACGCCGAGGCTCATATTGCCGGACTGCACCACGATGGCCTGCTGGGTGACGCTCTTGATCACCGCATTGTCGGACGCCGACAAGCCGGTGGTGCCGATCACATGCACGATGCCGCGCTGGGCGGCGATGGCGACATTGGCGATGGTCGCGGCGGGCACGGTGAAATCGAGGATGCCGTCGGCGTCCTTCGACAGGGTCCACAGATCGGCCGAGAGTTTGATGCCGTTCTCCGGCAGCCCGGCGAGCACGCCGGCATCCTGGCCGAGCAGCTCCGAGCCCGGCGCCTCCAGCGCGCCGGCCAGCACGGCCCCCGGTGTTTCGGCGATGGTGCGGATCAGCGCGCGGCCCATGCGGCCGCCGGCGCCGGCAACGATCAATCTCATGTCGGACATGTCAAGCCTTTCAATACCTTGCGGTATAACGGCCCGGCGGTTGCCGGGCAACAAGTCACGCGCCGGGCTGCGGCCCGTCATAGCCTTCGATGATCACGAGATCGCTGTCGGCATGGGGGTTACGCATCGCAACGAGGCGCTGGTATTCCGGCGAATTGTAGCAGGCGAGCGCGGTCGCGTGGTCCCTGAATTCGATCACCACATTACGCGAGCGCGCGCTGCCTTCCTTGGCCTCGAACGGGCCGCCGCGAACGATGAACCGGGCGCCGTATTTGGCGAACACCGCACCGTTCTCGGCGATATATTGCTTGTAACCATCCATATCGTGCACGTCGATGCGACCGATCCAGTAAGCTTTCGGCATTTCTGTTCTCCCTCATGACTCGGTCCCTCATGGTGAGGAGGCGCGCCAGCGCCGTCTCGAACCATGAGCTAATGAAACTCCTGCGCCCGCAACCATCCTTCGAGACGCCGCTGCGCGGCTCCTCAGAATGAGGGACGGAGAATAGTTGCTCTAGCCGCGCGCCTGCGCAATCTCCGCGGCGATCGCCTCCGCCGCCGCCTTCGGATCGTCCGCCGCCAGAATGGGGCGGCCGACCACGAGATAATCCGCGCCTGCCGCGATCGCTTTGGACGGCGTCATCACGCGCTTCTGGTCGCCGAGGTCGGCACCGGCGGGCCGCACGCCGGGCGTCACCAGCAGCATGTCCGGCTTGATGAGCTTGCGCAGATGGCCCGCTTCTTCCGGTGAACAAACCAAGCCGTCAATGCCGAGTGCCTGCGCCTGCTCTGCGCGCGCGGCCACGAGATCGCTGACGCCGAGTCGATAGCCCGCGGCCTTGAGGTCTCCATCATCGTAGGAGGTCAGCACGGTGACGGCGAGAATCCGCAGACCGGAGCCCTTGCCGGCATCGGCCGCGGCCTGCATGGTCTGCGGATAGGCATGCACCGTGAGAAAAGTCGCACCGAGCTTCGCGACGCTCTCGACGCCACGCGCCACCGTGTTGCCGATGTCGTGCATCTTCAGATCCGCGAACACCTTCTTGCCGGCATCCGCGAGCTTGCGCACCAGCGGCAGGCCGCCGGCATAACCGAGCTGGTAGCCGATCTTGTAGAACGTCACGCTGTCGCCGAGCCGTTCGATCATCGCTTCGGCCGAAGCGACATCGGGCACGTCGAGCGCGACGATCAGGCGGTCGCGGGGATCGATGGCGGTCATGTCAAACTCACTTCATCTGCTGGGCGACATCGACGAGTTGCCGCACCATGGATTGCATCGCCGCGATATCGGCGGGGTGTTTCAAGCGATCCATCTCGTCATAGGCATCGCCGGCATGAGACAGTGCAAGCTGGCTGGGAATCACCAGCGCGCGGCACGCCGACAGCACCAGCCGCAGCGCTTCAAGGCAGCGGGTGCCGCCGAGTCGGCCGCTCGACGCCGCCGCAATGGCGAACGCCCGCCCGCGAAAGACCTCTCCCTTGGCTTCCCGGCCATCGGCAACGCGCGAGACCCAGTCGATGGCGTTCTTCACCAGCGGCGGCAGCGAGGAATTGTATTCGGGAGTGACGATCAAGACGCCCTGATGCGATGCGATCATGCGCTTGAGATCCAGCGCATGTTTCGGAACCCCCGAGGTCGCTTCCAGATCGCCGTCATAGATCGGCAGCGGAAAATCATCCAGCGAAATGCGGGTCACCTCAGCATCGGCGCGCACCAGCTCATCGACGGCGGCAGCCGCCAGCTTCGCGTTCAGCGAGCCGGTGCGCAGCGAACCGGGAATAACGAGGATTTTCGGTGCGGACATGTAAAACACCTAACGCCGATGATGAAGCGGGTTCACCTCTCCCCCCGCGCGAAGCGTAGCTTCGCTAGAGGGGAGAGGTCGATCCGGCGTAGCGCAGCGAAGCCGGAGCGGGTGAGGGGGCGCCCCAAGCGAGGTCGGAGTGAGCCCCCTCACCCGGATCGCAAGAGCGATCCGACCCTCTCCCTCTAGCGAAGCTACGCTTCGCGCGGGGGGAGAAGTGAACAGAGCGCAATTGCAATCGCTCAGCCTGAGAAAATCAGCCCTTGCGATACACCCAGACGCGGGCGGGCGGAAGGTTCATCCAGATACGCTCGGAGGCTTCCGTCGAGACGCCGGGCAGCGATTTCGGGATCGGCGGCACCACCGAATAGGTGAACTGCACGAAGGGCGCATGCGGCGCGAGTGCTGCGAACGCATCGCGAATCAGCTTGAGGCGCGTCAGCATCGGTTTTGTCACCAGCGGCAGGCCGGAGACGACGGCCGAGGCAGGCCCCTTCAGCACATCCCACAGCGTGTCGCGCAGCCGATAGGCATCGCCCTGCACCACCGTCGCCTGCGGGTAGCGCTCGCGCAGCAAGGCGCAGAAGGTCGGATTGAACTCGACCAGCACCAGACGCTTCTGGTCCACCCCATGCGCGAGAAGCGCGGTGGTGATCGCGCCGGTGCCCGGCCCGAGTTCGATGACCGGACCGGTTCCACGATGATCGACATACTGCGCCATGGTGCGGGCCAAGGCTTTACCCGACGGCATCACCGCGCCCATATGCAGCGGCTTGTCGATCCATGAACGGAGGAAGCGCACTTCGTCATCGAGACGAGGCGGCTTTTTCAGAGGACGCGCGGACGATTGCAGAGGCATCTTGCTTCCAACCAAACCGCGGAACCTGCGGAACGTCAGACTTTCGTCATAAAGGGGTATCGCCAACCGCGGAAACGGTCAAGCATTGTAACGTCAGGACGCGCTGCGCGTTCCGAAGAAGTCCTTGACCTTAGTGAAGAAACCCGCGGCCTCGGGTTGCGTTGCACCAGACGAAAGCTTCTCGAATTCGCTGAGAAGTTCCTGCTGCTTCCTGGTCAGATTCTGCGGCGTCTCGACAACGACCTGCACATACATGTCGCCGGTCTGCCGCGAACGCAGGACGGGCATGCCTTTACCGCCGACCCGGAACCTGCGACCCGACTGGGTGCCGGATGGAACCTTCACCTTGTTGCGTCCGCCGTCGATGGTCGGCACCTCGAATTCGCCACCGAGCGCGGCCGTGACCATGGAGATCGGCACGCGGCAATGCAGGTCGGCGCCCTCGCGCTGAAAGAAATCGTGCGAAGCGAGCGACAGGAAGATGTAGAGATCGCCGGCGGGGCCGCCGCGCGTGCCGGCTTCGCCCTCATTGGCGAGGCGGATGCGGGTGCCATCCTCGACGCCGGCGGGAATGTTCACCGAGAGCGAACGCTCGCGCTCGACGCGGCCGGCGCCGGAGCAGTTCGGGCACGGGTCTTCGATCATCTGGCCACGGCCATGGCAGCTCGGACAGGTGCGTTCCAGCGTGAAGAAGCCCTGGGCCTGGCGGACGCGGCCCTGGCCGGCGCAGGTCGAACAGGTCTTCGGCTTGGTCCCGGCCTTGGCGCCGGTGCCGGAGCAGGCTTCGCACGTCACCGCGACGGGAATCTCGATCTGCGCGGTCTTGCCGGAGAACGCTTCCTCCAGCGTGATTTCCATATTGTAGCGCAGGTCGGCACCGCGCTCGCGACCGCCGCTGCCGCGGCCGCCGCGCTGCCCGGCCATGCCGAACAGGTCTTCGAAAATATCGGAGAAGGACGAGGCAAAACCTGACCCGAAACCGGCACCGCCGCCACCATGACCCTGCTCGAACGCCGCATGGCCGAAGCGGTCATAGGCGGCGCGCTTGTCGCCGTCCTTGAGAACGTCATAGGCCTCGGCGATTTCCTTGAACTTGACCTCGGCGCTGGCGTCACCGGGATTCTTGTCGGGATGCCACTTCATCGCCAGCTTGCGGAACGATGATTTCAGAACAGCGTCGCTCGCGGTGCGCTCGACTTCCAGCGTTTCGTAGTAACAGCGCTTGGTGGACATTCGTCAGATCCGCCCGCAATCGTCCTCGTCCCGAGGATCATCCAGATCACCGCATCTTATGCCGATGCGATCTATGCCGGCGCAAGCTGCGTGCTCGCAGCACCGGCCTCGCAAAAAATGACCCCCATCCATTGTCAGGCGCTGCGCCCTATCGGGATGAGGGTCATGTCTTACTCGCCTGTCAGGCCGACTTCTTCGGCTTGTCGTCGTCGACTTCGGTGAACTCGGCGTCCACCACATCGTCATCCTGAGCCGCATCGCGCTTGGCGTCGGCTTCGGCCTGCTGGCTGTACATCGCCTCGCCGAGCTTCATGGAAGCCTGAGCCAGCGTGTTGGTCTTGGTCTTGATCGCCTCTGCGTCGTCGCCCTTCAGCGCTTCCTTCAGATCGGCAATCGCGTCCTCGATGGCCTTCCGCTCACCCTCGGCGACCTTGTCGCCATGCTCGCCGAGCGCCTTCTCGGTCGAATGCACCAGCGCGTCGCCATGGTTCTTGGCGTCGACAGCCTCACGACGCTTCTTGTCGTCGGCCGCATTGGCTTCGGCGTCCTTGACCATCTTCTCGATGTCGGCTTCCGACAGACCACCGGATGCCTGAATGCGGATCTGCTGTTCCTTGTTGGTCGCCTTGTCCTTCGCCGACACGTTGACGATGCCGTTGGCGTCGATGTCGAAGGTCACTTCGATCTGCGGCATGCCGCGCGGTGCCGGCGGAATACCCATCAGGTCGAACTGGCCGAGCGGCTTGTTGTCCGCCGCCATTTCGCGCTCGCCCTGGAAGACACGGATGGTGACCGCATTCTGATTGTCTTCGGCGGTCGAGAACACCTGGCTCTTTTTGGTCGGGATGGTGGTGTTGCGATCGATGATGCGGGTGAACACGCCGCCGAGCGTCTCGATGCCCAGCGACAGCGGGGTGACGTCGAGCAGCAGCACGTCCTTGACGTCGCCCTGCAGAACGCCGGCCTGAATGGCCGCGCCGATGGCCACGACTTCATCCGGGTTGACGCCCTTGTGGGGCTCCTTGCCGAAGAACTGCTTCACCACTTCCTGGATCTTCGGCATGCGGATCATGCCGCCGACCAGCACGACTTCGCCGACTTCGCCGGCGGTCAGGCCGGCATCCTTCAGCGCCTTGCGGCAGGGCTCGATGGTCTTCTGGATGAGATCATCAACCAGCGCTTCGAACTTGGCGCGGGTGAGCTTGAGCGTCAGATGTTTCGGACCGGTCGCATCCGCCGTGATGAACGGCAGGTTGATTTCGGTCTGGGTCGTCGACGACAGCTCGATCTTGGCCTTTTCAGCGGCTTCCTTCAGGCGCTGCAGGGCCAGCTTGTCGTTGCGCAGGTCGATGCCCTGCTCCTTCTTGAACTCGGCCGCGAGATACTCGACCAGGCGCATGTCGAAGTCTTCACCGCCGAGGAACGTATCGCCGTTGGTGGACTTCACTTCGAACACGCCGTCGCCGATTTCCAGAATCGAGACGTCGAAGGTGCCGCCGCCGAGGTCGTACACCGCGATGGTGCCGGACTTCGACTTGTCGAGGCCGTAGGCCAGCGCGGCCGCGGTCGGCTCGTTGATGATGCGCAGCACTTCAAGGCCGGCGATCTTGCCGGCATCCTTGGTGGCCTGACGCTGGGCGTCGTTGAAGTATGCGGGAACGGTGATGACCGCCTGATCGACCTTCTGGCCGAGATGGGCTTCGGCGGTTTCCTTCATCTTCTGCAGGGTGAAGGCGGAAATCTGCGACGGGGAGTAGGACTTGCCGTCCACCTCGACCCACGCATCGCCGTTGCCGCCCTTGGCAATCTTGTAGGGGACGAGCTTCTTGTCCTTCTCGACGGTCGGATCGTCATAGCGGCGGCCGATCAGGCGCTTCACCGCGAAAATGGTACGCTCGGGATTGGTGACCGCCTGGCGCTTGGCCGGCTGGCCGACGAGGCGCTCGCCATCATCGGTGAATGCGACGATGGACGGGGTCGTCCGCATGCCCTCAGCATTCTCGATGACCTTCGGATTCTTGCCGTCCATCACGGCGACGCAGGAATTCGTCGTGCCGAGGTCGATACCGATGACCTTTCCCATGCTCTTACTTCCTTCTTTCTGCGGCAGGTTGGCTGGGCCCAACGGCGCCCCGCTCAAACCCCCAAATCATCAAATGCTCGCGATATTGCGACGCTAGGCGTCATATAGGAGGGGGGCTGGGGGCCGCAAGGCATCTGAATGACGCCAGCGTGCGGAAATCATAGGGAATCTCGGAAATTAATGAAGTCTGAATACACCCGCCCAACGGGGCGTGCGCGGCGGATCGGCGCGGGGGCATCCCGGGAACGGATTTGTGCCTTGATCTGTTGCTGGAACGAGGCAACCGTAACCTGCTTCGGCAGGCCCATGCCGCACCCGCCCGTCGAACCGCCTCAACGCCCAACCAAGTAAGAGCCTGATGAAATACCTTGCTCCCCTGTTCGCCCTGACCGTGTTGCTGGCCGGCCTTTCCCCCGTTTTCGCAGGCGAGGCGGTCTATCCGCCGGGCGTCCGTGTCGGGGTGACCCCGTTGGTGGGACTTGAGCCGTCCAAGACCTTTACCGGCTTTCAGACCTCGGACCAGGGCGTCAAGATGCTGATCACGGAGCTGCCGGCCGCCGCCTTCAGCGAGGTCGAAACCTCGTTCAAAACCAATCCCGCCGCCATGCGCCTCAAGCCCGAGACCATCGAGACATCCGCCGGCAAGGCTTTCTATACCGTCGAAAACGCCAAGGACGCCGCCGGCGGCCCGGTCCGGCGGTATTCCATGATGATCAATGGCGGAACGTTCTCGGGCTATGTCGCCATCCAGATTCCCGAAAATGCCCAGAAGATCTATACCGATGACGCCGTCCGGCAGATGTTCGCCAGCGTTACGACCCGCAAGGACGTGCCGCGCGACGAAGTGCTCGGCCTGATGCCGTTCAAGATTTCCGAATTCAGCGATTTCAAGTCCGTGCGGATGCTGGCGCCGGGCGCCGCGATCCTGCTGGCGGATTCCGCCGACGACACCGCGATCGAGAAAAGCCCCTTCATGATCCTCGGCAGCATCGGCTCGGCCCCCGATCGCCCGGACGATCGCGGCCGCTTCGCCCGCGACGTCGCTGCCACGATCCCCGGCTTGCGGGAGGCCCGCATCACACTGTCCGAACCGCAGCGGATCGAAGGCACGCCCGGCTACGAAACCCGTATCGACGCCGTTAGCGGCAAGGACAATACGCCGGTCAGCGTGGTGCAATGGCTGCGTTTCGGCACCGGCAAGACTGCTTTGCGCATCATCGCCAGCGCGCCCCGCGACGGCTGGTCAAAAGCCTTCCCGCGCTTCCGCGCCGTGCGCGACGGTCTCGAGCTTCGCTGACGGAGCCGCATGCCAGAGCTGATTCGAACAGGATAGCACCATGTCCCGGACGCGATGCGATACGAAGTATCGCTTCGCAGAGCCGGGACCGCACGAAGCTCCGACAGCTTCGCGGCTTTGGCCTCTATGTCGTCTTTCAACCGTTGGGCAGCGTCGGGATTGTCGTCTACGCGAATGTGGAGCATCGCGGTTTGAGCCATCGGGTTTCTCCGGTTGTGAGACCTATTTGATGCATCTCAATTGAGATCCAAAACACCCCCTCTGATCGGCCAGCAAAAATAAAGCCCGGCACGGGGCCGGGCGAACATGAAACTTTGGAGAGTGTCTTTGGCGCGCGAACGATTACTTTCCGAGCGCCAGCGCGATCAGGCCGAGCGTGCCGACGATCACGCGCCACCACGCGAACAACGTGAAACCGTGGCGCGTGACGTAGCCGAGGAAGCTTTTCACCACCACCAGCGCCGTAATAAAGGACACCACGAAGCCGATGGCGATGATCAGGCCGCCGTCGGTCGTCAGGTCGTTGCGGCTCTTGTAGAGATCGTAGACGAAGGCGCCGATCATGGTCGGAATCGCCAGAAAGAACGAGAATTCCGCCGCGGCGCGCTTGTCGGCGCCGAGCAGCATGGCGCCGACGATGGTGGCGCCGGAGCGCGATACGCCCGGAATCATCGCAAGGCACTGACAGACGCCGATCTTGAAATAGGTCAGGAGCGGAAAATCGGTGGCGTCGTGATGCACCGGCCGCAGATCGATCTGGTCGACCCAGAGCAGAATCGCACCGCCGACGATCAGCGAAAAACACACGACCCACGGATTGAACAGATAGCTCTTGATGAGTCCGCCGAAGGCGCCTCCAAGCACGGCCGCCGGCAGAAAGGCAACGATGACGCCGATGGCGAACCGGCGCGCGGCGGCATCGCCGCTGAACAGGCCCAGCAGGATCCGCCACAATCTGCCGAAGTACAGCGCGAGGATCGCAAGGATCGCGCCGAGCTGGATCAACACGGCGAAACTTTTCCAGAACCCGCTCTCGTCGAGTTGGAAAAAACGTTCTGCAAGAAGCAGGTGGCCCGTGGAAGATACCGGCAGAAATTCGGTGACACCCTCGACGATCCCGAGAATCACCGCCCTCAACGCATCAGACATCATCGGCTTGCCCTCCTGAACTTGCGGGCCTCAAAAAGCCGGGTTCTTCTCGCTTATTCGCTGCATTGCTGCAATCGCAAAAAGCAGGGATTCCTGCCTTGCCAGGCAATCGCGGTTCGTTAGTTTGGCGCGGTGCCGATACCTCTGCAATCGAGACGCTTTGTTAACGACGTTTCCGTAAGCCAAGGCACTTCCAGATCAAGGCCCGTATGTACACGCTCTACCATCACGCCTTCTGCCCGCATTCGCGCTTCATCCGCCTGATCCTCGGCGAATACGGGCTGGACCTGACACTGATGGACGAGCGGCCCTGGGACCGTCGCGAAGATTTTCTGAAGCTCAATCCGGCGGGAACCACGCCGGTCCTCATCGCCGACGACATGCCTGCGGTTCCCGGCGCCGGCATCATCGCCGAATATATCGACGAAGTGCACGGTCCGCATGTGAAGGACCGCCGGCTGCTGCCGGCTTCCCAGGCCGAACGCGTCGAGGTGCGCCGCCTGATGGCGTGGTTCAATGAGAAGTTCTTCGAGGAAGCGTCCGGCCCCCTCGTCACCGAACGCATCTATAAGCGTTTCATGAGCGAGGATATCGGCGGCGGCGCGCCGTCGATGGACGTGATTCGCGCGGCGACCGCCAATGTGCGCTATCATCTGGCCTATATCGGCTGGCTGGCGCGGACGAGAAACTTCCTCGCCGGCGACCGGTTGAGCTATGCGGATCTGGTCGCGGCAGCCCATCTGTCCGCGATCGACTATCTGGGCGATGTGCCATGGAGCGAGGACGACGCAGCGAAAGCCTGGTACGCGCGCATCAAGTCGCGTCCGTCGTTCCGTCCGCTGCTGAGCGAGTGGCTGGCGGGCGTGCCGGCCTCGCGGACCTATGTGGACCTCGACTTCTGAGCGCCGACGCCACGCCCCTCCCTGCTGATCTCCGGAACAGACTCGCACGCGAAGCGCAGGCGCTGGGCTTCGATGCGGTCGGGGTCACCGATCCCGCCGCGATCGAAGGTGTTCGCGAAAAACTGGAAGCCTTCCTGCAAACCGGCGCCCATGGCGACATGGAATGGCTCGCCGACAATCCGCCCCGCCGCGCCGACCCGAAGGTGATGTGGCAGGACGTCCGCTCCGTCATCATGCTCGGCATGAATTACGGGCCGGACGAGAATCCGCTGACGATTCTCGCCGAGCGATCCAGTGCCGCGATCTCCGTTTACGCACGCGGGGACGACTATCACGACCTCATCAAGAAACGTCTCAAGCAGCTCGCGCGCTGGCTGATCGCCGAAGCGGGCGGCGAGGTGAAGGTGTTCGTCGATACGGCCGCCGTAATGGAAAAGCCGCTCGCCTCCGCGGCGGGACTCGGCTGGCAGGGCAAACACACCAATATGGTGTCGCGCGATTTCGGCTCGTGGCTGTTTCTCGGCGCGATCTTCACGACGCTCGACCTGCCGCGCGACGAGCCGATCACCGACCGCTGCGGTTCCTGCCGTGCCTGCCTCGACAGTTGCCCGACCGCGGCCTTCATCGCGCCCTATCGCCTCGATGCGCGACGCTGCATCTCCTATCTCACCATCGAACACAAAGGTCCGATCCCGCACGAATTGCGCACCGCCATGGGCAACCGCATCTATGGCTGCGACGACTGCCTGGCCGCCTGCCCGTGGAACAAGTTCGCGCAGGAAGGCCGCGAGGCAAAACTCGCCGCGCGCGACGAACTGCGCGCGCCGACGCTGGCCGAGTTGTCGAAGCTCGACGATGCCGCGTTCCGCGCGCTGTTTACAAAGTCACCGGTCAAGCGCATCGGCCGCAACCGCTTCCTGCGCAATGTGCTGATCGCGATCGGAAATTCCGGCGATGCGGCGCTGATCGACGATACCAGGCGTCTGCTGGCGGATGACAGCCCGCTGGTGCGCGGCGCGGCAGTGTGGGCGCTGGGACAGTTGATGGCGGAAGATGAATTCGCGGCGCTCGGCACAAATGCCGTTAGTGCCGAAGGCGACGCTACCGTGCGCGCCGAGTGGCTGAGAACGCGCGCATCGTAACCCTACGCAGGGTGGGCAAAGCGAAGCGTGCCCACCGAAACAATCGCGTCAAAAGTGGTGGGCACGCTTCGCTTTGCCCACCCTACAGATGCTACAGATGCCGCTGCATCTCCGGTCGCGCCTTCAACGCCGCGCCCTGCTTGCCTACGATTTTCGCGATGCGCTCCGGCGCGAAATTCAGATCGACGAAAGCCGGCGCGGTGTTCGCGACTTCGCGATAGCTGCTTATCAGCCCGTCCCGCAGCGTCATGATCGCGACGCCTTCGAACATCGCGCGCTTGCCGCCCGCTTCCGGCAGTTTCGAGCGATAGCTGAATGTGTAGCGCGCATAGAGGATCGCGCCGTCACTCACCGGATCGTGCATGTCCCAGCGAAAATCCTCGGCCGTCTCGTAGAAATGATGATCGATCATGTCGGCGATGGCGGCGCGGCCTTCGAACGCGCCGTAGAACACATCGTGATAGACGCCATTCTCGGCGAACAGGCCGGCGAAAGTCTTGCCGTCGCGCCGTTCGACGGCCGTGCAGAACGTCCGCAACATCGCATTCGCATCCATGACAGGTCTCCCGGATTGTTTGCGATCTTGTAGCCCGGATTTCGCTGCACTCCATCCGGGCTACGATATCCTCAGAATTCGGCCACCGCAGCCAGCAGCCGCCCGATGTCTTGCGGGCGCGACAGGCGATGATCGCCGTCCTGGATCATGGTCAACACCACATCCTCGCTCGGCAGCCGTTCGGCAAGACGGAAGGCATGCTGCCACGGCACATCGGGGTCCTGGCGACCTTGCAGGATGCGGACGGGGCAACCGACATCGATGGAACCGCCGAGCAGGAGGTGATTGCGCCCCTCCTCGATCAGCCGCCGCGTGATCGGATAGGGGTCGCCATAGTCCGACGGCCGCAGCCATTGCCCTTTGGTCTCGATCTCGGCGCGAATCTCCGGCGAGAACGTCTTCCACATCAGGTCTTCGGTGAAATCCGGCGCCGGCGCGATCAACACGAGGGCCCGCAGCGATGCACCGGCGGCCCCGCCACGGCGGGCGATCGTCCGCGCCAGCAGCAGCGCCATCCAGCCGCCCATGGAGGAGCCGACCACGATCTGCGGCCCCCGGCAGGCCGCTTCGAAAGCGGCCAGTCCGTCCTCCAGCCAGCTGCCGATGGTGCCGTCGGCGAAATCGCCGCTGGATTCGCCATGGCCGGAATAGTCGAAGCGCACGCAGGAGCGGCCGTGCTGCGCGGCCCATTCGTCCAGCGCCACCGCCTTGCCGCCCTGCATGTCGGATTTGAAGCCGCTCATCCAGAACAGGCCGGGCCCTGCCCCCTCACGGACCCGCATGGCGATCCGCCGGCTTGCAGCGCCGCCGCCGACGGTGATGAAAGTAGGATCGGGTGCACCCGCGGTGCTCATCGCATGATCTCCGTCTGACTCAGCCAGCGATGGTGTTTGCGGGAGCCGCCGGGGAACGTCAACGCGGGCGGGACGTTGCAAGGTGGAACTGGCGCTTGCGGAACGGGCCGGAGCGCTCTATGTGGGCTGCGTCCGGTTGGCGGACGACGTCGGGTCCGGCGTGGCGGAAAAGCCGCGCATGCGCGCGATCCGGCACGGCAAGGCGTGAGTTTGCTTGCTCGAAGCGCCTTGTTCCGACAAACTGCCGCCTTCCCATCACAACAGTGGAGAATACCCCATTCGCCGTCCGAACAGAGCCCCGCCCGCCGCAGCCAAAGACGGGCCGCGCACCAACGATGAAATCCGCAATGCCCAGGTCCAGTTGATCGACGCGGAAGGTACCAATCACGGCACCGTCGAAACGATCGTGGCTATCCGCATGGCCGGTGAAGCCGGCATGGATCTCGTCGAGATTTCGCCGAATGTGAACCCGCCGGTCTGCAAGATCATGGACTACGGCAAGTTCAAATATTCGGCGCAGAAGAAGGCCGCCGAGGCCCGCAAGCGCCAGAAGACCGTCGAAATCAAGGAGGTCAAGCTCCGCCCGATGATCGACGATCACGATTACAGCGTGAAAATGAAGGCCATGCAGCGGTTCTTCGAGGAAGGCGACAAGGTCAAGATCACCTTGCGCTACCGTGGCCGCGAAATGGCGCACCAGGAAATCGGCACCAAGCTGCTCGACAAGGTGAAGGCGGACGTCGCTGAATTCGCCAAGGTGGAGCAGGACGCGAAGTTCGAAGGCCGTCAGGTCGTGATGGTGCTGGCTCCGCGATAAGCGCGATCAAGTCGACCGCGAATTCCGGCCCGTCAGTCTGGCGGGCCTTTTTCGTTGGAGCTGTAATTGGCTCATGCGGGCTGCAGGATCAGTGCGCGACGAACGAAAGCGTCCCCGCCAGTGCCGTCACAGCCATCAGGCCCGCGGCCACGAACAGCCAGCGGACGGCGGCCTGGGCGGCGGTTTCGTGCCGGATGGCGACCGCATGAGCGGCGGCGCGATGATGGCGAGCCATTTTGCTGTCCTTTCGGTAACCGAATGCTTCACTGCAGATAAGCATCGATCACCGGAACGCCAGACCCGCGCGCCATCTGCCGGCGCAGCGTTAGGCGTTGCCAATCCTCATCTTCTCTGTCATAAGCCCAGCCTTCGCCGCCCGGCTGATCAAGGGCTGCCGTGGCGACGTCCGTGCAGGTCCATTTCATTTCGGAAATAACTGAGCACAATCAACGCTCTAACGAGCATTTTCGGCCGACGCAGCGCCCTCCGGGGCGTTTTCTGCGTGGCCAAAGGAGAGCAAAATGCCCAAGTTGAAGACCAAGTCGGGCGCTAAAAAGCGCTTCAAAGTCACCGGTACCGGCAAAGTCGTGTCGGCCCACGCCGGCAAGCGCCACGGTATGATCAAGCGGACCAAGAAGCAGATCCGCCAGCTCCGCGGCACCCGCGTGCTGTTCAAGACCGACGGCGACAACATCAAGCAGTACTTCCTGCCAAACGCCTGATCGACCTCACGCCGCTTCACGCGGCGGATATCACCCCTTTTGTTATTTCAGATGAAGGAGATCAGTCATGGCTCGCGTTAAGCGCGGTGTGACGGCTCATGCCAAGCACAAGAAAGTCTACAAGGCCGCCAAGGGTTTCCGCGGTCGCCGCAAGAATACCATTCGCGCCGCCAAGGCCGCCGTCGACAAGGCCGGCCAATATGCGTTCCGCGATCGCAAGCGCAAGAAGCGGACGTTCCGCGCGCTCTGGATCCAGCGCCTCAACGCTGCCGTCCGTCCGCTCGGCATGACCTACAGCGTGTTTATCAACGGTCTTGCCAAGTCCGGCATCACTGTCGACCGCAAGGTTCTGTCCGATCTCGCGATCAACGAACCGGCGGCGTTCAACGCGATCGCTGAGAAGGCCAAGGCTGCTCTGGCTGCCTGAGCTTTCCGCTCCCGCGGTATCATCGACATTGTCATGGCCGGGCAGTCGCGCTTTCCGAGCGCTCCTGTTCCGGCCATTGGCGTCTTAAATCCCCAAAAGACCGTGCTGTAGAACCTGCGTATTCCCCTTACGCAAGGCAGCGAGAGGCGCCCGCCTCTCTCATCGAGGTTGCCGATGTCCGACCTGACGACCCTCCAACAACAAATCCTCGCCGATATCGCGGCTGCATCCGACGAAGCCGCGCTGGAAGCCGTGCGCGTCGGCGCGCTCGGCAAGAAGGGCGCGATCTCGGCGCTGCTTGCCACGCTCGGCAAGATGTCGCCGGAGGAGCGCAAGACCGAAGGCGCCGCGATCAATCTCGCCAAGGATGCGGTGACGCAGGCGCTGACCGCGCGCCGCGACGTGCTGAAATCCGCCGCGCTGGACGCCCGCCTCGCCTCCGAAACCATCGACGTCACGCTGCCGCTGCGTGACAACCCGGCGGAACTCGGCCGCATTCATCCGCTGAGCCAGACCTGGGACGAGTTGACGACGATCTTCGCCGACATGGGTTTCGCCGTCGCCGAAGGTCCGGATATCGAAACCGACGACTACAATTTCACCAAACTGAACTTCCCCGAGGGCCATCCGGCCCGCGAGATGCACGACACGTTCTACTTCAATCCGAAAGAAGACGGCTCGCGCCTGCTGCTCCGCACGCATACCTCACCGGTTCAGGTGCGCACGATGCTGAGCCAGAAGCCGCCGATCCGCGTGATCTGTCCGGGACGCACCTATCGCAGCGACAGCGACCAGACGCACACGCCGATGTTCCATCAGGTCGAAGGTCTCGTCATCGACAAGACTTCGCATCTCGGCCACCTCAAGTGGATCCTGCAGGAGTTCTGCAAGGCGTTCTTCGAGGTCGATCACATCAATATGCGTTTCCGCCCGTCGTTCTTCCCGTTCACCGAGCCGTCGCTGGAAGTCGACATCCAGTGCCGCCGCGACAAGAACGAGATTCGTTTCGGCGAAGGCGAGGATTGGCTGGAAATTCTCGGCTGCGGCATGGTGCATCCGAACGTGCTGCGCGCCTGCGACATCGATCCCGATGTGTATCAGGGCTTCGCCTGGGGCATGGGCATCGACCGCATCGCCATGCTAAAATACGGCATGGCCGACCTGCGCCAGCTGTTCGAAGGCGACGTGCGCTGGCTCAACCACTACGGCTTCAAGCCGCTCGACATACCGACGCTGGCGGGTGGGCTGAGTTCGTAAGACAAATTTACCCGCGGGAGCGAGCCCATGCTGAACAACGGTGACGCTGAGAAACCGATCCGGGACGTCTTGTCGGCACGACTGTCTGCTGGAAACCTACTCGATGCCCAGGTTGATTTCGTCGATGATTTTGACGGAGAGCCGGTCGTTCGCATCACCGCAAATCTGAAAGAGCCGCTGGGCGAAAGCGACATTCTGTTTCAAGCGGCCGATGAGATTCGCGATCGTCTTCTCACGCAGGGAGATAAGCGCTTTGTTTTTGTTCAGCAGAGTTCGCCGGGATTGAGTGTCGAAGAACAGGCTGACGAGGAAAGCATCGAGAGCGACTTGCGATGACCATGATCAAACGGCTATTGGAATTGGCCAATAAGCTGGCCGAGGATGGGGCTCACAGTCTCACCTTAAAAAGGCGCGCGGTTAGCACAGCCTATTACGCCGTGTTCCATGCACTTGCCAAACTATGCGCCGACGAGATGCTCGAAGATCGCCGATCGAGCGAGTATGAACGGATTTATCGCGCGCTCGATCACGGCACCCTCAAGACGGCTTTCAATAGCCAACCCCTAAGCCAGATTCCCGAAATCAAAACGATCGGCAACCGGGCCGTGATGCTTCGGAGTGAACGCAATCGTTCTGATTATCTGCCCTCGCAACACCTCTACACCAAGACGCAATGCCTTGACCTTGTTCGATCCGCGCGTATCGCGGTGGCTGCTTTAGGACGATGGTCTGATGAGCATCGCCGAACATTGGCCGTCCATCTTCTCTCCAAGAATCGATCCTCATGAAATTCTCCCTCTCCTGGCTGAAAGACCATCTCGACACCGACGCATCGCTCGATGCGCTCGCTGAGAAACTCACGATGATCGGGCTTGAGGTCGAGCATATCGACGACAAGGCGAAGCAGTTGCAGCCGTTCACGATCGCCGAGATCGTGACCGCCGTTCAGCATCCGAATGCCGACCGCCTGCGCGTCTGCACCGTCAATGCCGGCGACGACAAGCCGCTGCAGATCGTCTGCGGCGCGCCGAATGCGCGCGCGGGACTGAAAACCGTGTTGGCCCGGCCCGGCACTTTCATCCCCGGCAAGGATTTCACCATCGGCCTCGGCAATATCCGCGGCATGGAAAGCCAGGGCATGATGTGCTCGGCCGGTGAACTCGGCCTGCCCGACGCGATCGACGGCATCATCGAGCTGCCCGACGATGCGCCGGTCGGCGCGACCTATGTGGATTGGGCCAAGCTCGGCGATCCCGTCATCGAGATCAACCTGACGCCGAACCGGCAGGACTGCACCGGCGTTGCAGGCATCGCGCGCGACCTTGCCGCCGCCGACATGGGCACGTTCAAGAACCCCGCCATCAAGCCGGTGAAAGGTGAATTCCCCTGCCCGGTGCAGGTGACGGTCGAGGACGACAAGCTTTGTCCGGGCTTCGCGCTGCGCCTCGTGCGCGGTGTCAGGAACGGCCCGTCGCCGGACTGGCTGCAGAAGAAGCTCGTCGCCATCGGTCTGCGTCCGATCAATGCGCTGGTGGACATCACCAACTACCTGACCTTCGACCGCGCGCGCCCGCTGCATGTGTTCGATGCCGCCAAGGTGAAGGGCAACCTCACCGTGCGTCGTGCGAAGGATGGCGAGACGTTGCTCGCGCTCGACGGCAAGACCTACACGCTCGACGACAAGGTCTGCGTCATCGCCGACGACAACGGCGTCGAATCGCTCGCCGGCATCATGGGCGGCGAACTGTCCGGCTGCTCCGACGACACCACCGACGTGCTGATCGAATCCGCGCTGTGGAACGAGATCAACATCGCGCAGACCGGACGCAGGCTCGGCATCAATTCGGATGCGCGCTATCGGTTCGAGCGCGGCGTCGATCCGGCTTTCATGGTGCCCGGCCTCGAACTCGCAACCCAACTGGTGGTGGAGCTGTGCGGCGGCACGCCGTCCGAGAACGTCGTCGTCGGCAAGACCTTCGGCGACGACCGCCTGATCGACTTCCCGATCGCGGAAGTGAAGCGCCTCGCCGCCATCGACGTGCCGTTCCCCGAAATGCGCCTGATCCTGCAGCGCCTCGGCTTCTCGGTGGCCGGCACCGGCCCGGTGGTGAAGGTCGCGGTGCCGTCCTGGCGTATGGATGTCACCGGCAAGGCCGACATCGTCGAGGAAATCATGCGCATCGTCGGCGTGGACAAGGTGCCGCTGACGCCGTTCGAGCGCGGCGATGCCGCGCGCAAACCGGTGCTGACGCAAATCCAGCAGCGCACCCGCCGCGCCAAGCGCGGGCTTGCGGCGCGCGGACTCGTCGAAGCCGTCACCTGGTCGTTCATCTCCAAGCCGCATGCCGAAGTGTTCGGCGGCGGCAAGCCGGAACTCGCGCTGGCCAATCCGATCGCCTCCGACCTCTCCGACATGCGGCCGAGTCTCGTTCCCGGCCTGATCGCCATTGCGCAGGCCAATGCGCATCGCGGCTCGTCCGATCTCGCGCTGTTCGAAGTCGGGCAGATCTTCCGCGGCGACCGCCCGCAGGATCAGTTCATGGCGGCTGCCGGCGTGCGCCGCGGACTCGCCTCGTCGAGCGGCACCGGACGTCACTGGACCGGAGCCACCGCCGCCAACGCGCTCGATGCCAAGGCCGATGCTTTTGCCGTGCTGGCCGCGGCCGGCGCGCCGATGCAGGCGCTGCAGATCGTGCCGGGCGGCACCGACTGGCTGCATCCGGGCCGTTCCGGCACCATCCAGATCGGGCCGCAGAACATCCTCGGCTATTTCGGCGAGTTGCATCCGCGCGCACTGGAAGCGCTCGGCGCCGATGGCCCGCTGATGGCGTTCGAGGTCATTCTCGACCGCATCCCCGACGCCAAGCAGAAGGCGACCCGTGCCAAGCCCACGCTGGAGCTGTCCGCATTCCAGCCGGTGTCGCGCGATTTCGCCTTCATCGTCGATCGCACAGTCAAGTCGGGCGACATCGTCAAGGCCGCGGCCGGCGTGGACAAGAAGCTGATCACGTCAGTGACCGTGTTCGACGTCTATGAAGGCAAGGGCATCGACGACGGCAAGAAGTCGGTGGCGATCGCGGTGACGATCCAGCCGCGCGAGAAGACGCTGACCGATCAGGAGATCGATGCGGTGGCGGCGAAGATCGTGGCGGACGTGACGAAGAAGACCGGCGGCGTGCTGCGCGCATGACCGATCTTCCCGGTCTTGCGCAATACCCGACGACATCGCTCACCGTTCTCGCCATCACCGCTTTCATTGCCGGCCTCGCACGCGGATTTTCCGGGTTCGGGTCGGCGCTGATCTTCATGCCGCTGGCGGCGAGCGTGATCGGCGCCCAGCTCGCCGCACCCTTGTTGCTGCTGGTCGATTTCTCCACCAGCCTCACATTGATCCCGGGCGCCGTAAAACGCGCCGACAAGCGCGACGTCGGCATCATTGCCATCGGCGCCCTGATCGGGATTCCGCTCGGCACGGTGATGCTGACGCTGGCCGATCCGCTCACGGTGCGCTGGATCATCGCGCTGCTGATCATGGCGATGCTGGCGCTGCTGATGTCCGGCTGGCGTTTCCACGGCCGGACCACTGTCCCGCTCACTGTTTCCGTCGGTTTCGTCGGCGGCTTTTTCGGCGGCCTCGCGCAAACCGGCGGACCGCCGGTCGTGCTCTACTGGCTGCGCGACCAAGCGGTCGCCGCCGTCACGCGCGCCAACCTCATCCTCTATCTGGCCGTCGGCGACGTGCTGATGGTCATCAGCTATTTCTTCGGCGGCCTGTGGACCTCGACGCTCATCGGCCTCGCCGTCATCACCGGACCGCTGTTCGGCTTCGGCCTGTGGGCCGGCTCAAAACTGTTCGGCAAAGCAAGCGACACCACTTTCCGCCGAACCTGCTACGCGCTGATCGCGATTTCGGCTATCTTGGGCTTGCCGCTGTTCGACGGATTCTTCAAGTAAACTCCGTCATTGCCTCAGGGCATCGCTCGTTCGCGGTCGTGCACGGCGCTTCTGTTTTGGCGGCGGCTTCGGCTCTGCATCCGGCGCGCCCATCTTCTTCAACGCCGCATCGGCGGCGCGCTCGCCGCTGGCCCACGCGCCGTCCACCGTCCCCCACAATGTTTCATGCGTCGCTTCGCCCGCGATAAAGAGATTGCCGAGCGGTTCGGCGAGCACCCGCCGCGCGAACTGACCGCCCGGCGCTGCGGCGGACATGGCGCCGAGAATGAAGGGCGACGTATTCCAGCTCGTCACCTTGCGGCGTAGCACGGCGTTTTTCACATCTCCGCCGAACAGTGTCGTGAGCCACTCCACCGCGAAGGCCGTCATCGCCGCCTCGCCCTGCGCCGACAGAGCACGGCCGAACGCCCCCGCGACATCGACCGTGCAGAGCGAGGAGCCGCCGATATTGGCAAACAGCGCACCGGTGCGCGTGCTGCTGCTCTGCTCGATCATCAGTTCATCGCGGCCGAGCTCAAGCGGATTGCCTTTCAGCTCAAGCGCGATGCGGTCATAGCTGCCGAGCGTGAGCTGGGCGGCCGCATCGCGCTGCCGCTTCGGCAGGTCCGGCGTGAATTTGATCGCACCGGCATTCAACACATTGCTCGACACGGTGACGATCACAGCGCCCGCCGCCACCCGGCCTGACGCCGTCTCGACGCCGATATCGCGCCCGCCCCAGGTGACGCGCATCGCCGGCGTCGACAGCACGACCGGCACGTCGCTGCCGAGATTCATCATCAGCGTACCAAGCCCCTGCCGCGTGGCGACCGAGATGGCGCGGTCTTCGGCACGCGATTGATCCAGCGCGGAGAGATCCTTGAGATCCTTGCCGGTCGCATAGGCACCCAGTGCGAAATCGACCGTGCCGGCCCAATCGCCGAGATCCTTCGGCAGCGCCGCCGCGCATGCGATGTCGCCGCGGCGCGCTGCGTCGTCGATGGCGCGGCTTGCCCGCACGAAGGTGGCGAGCAGGTCTTCCGTCTCCGCGGCACGCGCGTTGCGACGGCCGATGCGCAGCTTCTGGCTGGGCGCCGACGGCGCGACATCCACACCGGTCGCACGCGCGAGTTTGACCAGCGCGTTGCTCTCCGGCGTATGCAGCCAGCGCGCGCCGAGATCGAGCGGCACATCGAAGGTCGTGCTGTCGGTCGCGCAACGGCCGCCGATCCTGTCGGACGCCTCGAGCACGATCACCTTGCGGCCGGCGGATTGAATCCGCCGGGCCGCCGCGATGCCCGCAGCGCCGGCGCCGATCACGACAACGTCAACCTCGCGCGGGAGCACTGCAGCCAAGGCTCTTGCGCCGAACACCGGCGTCAGCGTCAATAAGGCCGACGCCGACAGGAAGGCCCGACGCGAGAAAGTCATGACATGGTTTCCAAAGTCGTACGCAAGATGAGAACGTCCCGCGAACCTTGCAGTATTCATCGGCGCGCAGCAACCCTCATGGTAAATCAACCGATACCACCGACGCTGCGGCATGAACCAAATTGCAATGGCTCCGCGCCATGATGGAACCAGGGACAAAGCGGTCGATACGAACCGTAACCGGGGCCAGTGTCATGGGCGTCATGCTCGATGCGATCGGCAAGGTAATTGCCGGATACCTGCAGAAAGAAGTGCCGGGCTACGAGCCCTTCACGCCAAGCGATCCCGAACGTCTGCACGGCATCATCCGTGAAGGCGATGTGCTGCTTGTCGAAGGCAACAACCGCGTTTCGGGCATCATCAAATATCTGACCCAGTCGACCTGGTCCCATGCGGCGCTTTATGTCGGGCCGATCGACGGCGCCGTCGAGCCGAACGGCGAACCGCATGTGCTGATCGAAGCCAATGTCGGTGAAGGCGTGATCACCGCGCCGCTGTCGAAATATGCTGACTACCATACGCGGCTGTGCCGGCCGGTCGGCCTGTCCTACGAAGATCGCACCACCGTCTGCCGCTACGCGATCAACCGCATCGGTTTCGGTTACGACACCAAGAACATTGTCGATCTGATGCGGTTTCTGATTCCGCTGCCGATCCCACAACGCTGGCGGCGGCGCATGATCGCGCTCGGCTCCGGCGATCCCACGAAGATCATCTGCTCGGCGCTGATCGCCCAGGCTTTCGAAGCGGTGCGCTATCCGATCCTGCCGAAGATCACCCGCGCCGGCAGCCGCCGGGCACGCCGCGAAATCCTGCACATCCGCGATTCATCGCTGTACATGCCGCGCGACTTCGATATTTCGCCTTACTTCGAGATCGTCAAGCCGACCATCGAACTCGGCTTCGACTACACGTCGCTGCATTGGGCCGACAGACCGAAGCCGCTCCGGGAGGTGGCGGGCGCGATCGATCCGTTTCCAGGGCCTGTCCTCTCCCCCGAACAAAGCCGCCTTCCCGGACAACCCGCAGCGCCGCGGCACCGGCCTGAAGCCGCTCGGGAAAAAACGGCGATTGCTGGCGAAGGATTGAGAGAGGTGGCGTAGGACGTAGTTTGTAGGATGGGTGGTTAGCCGTAGGGCTAACCACCCATCCTACAAACTACGACTTCACCGCGCCGGCGGTCAGGCCGCCAACCATATATTTGCGGAAGGCGTAATAAACGGCGGCCGGCGGCAAGGCATAGATGAAGCCGGTGGTCATCAGCAGCTCCCACGGCGAGTCGTCCGCAGCGAGAAAATTGCCCAGCGCCACCGGAAGCGTGATGTCGGCGTCATTGGACAGCAGCAGGAACGCATAGAGATACTCGTTCCAGGCCAGCAGCAGCGCATAGGTGCCGACGGCGACCAGCGACGGCAGCATCAACGGCAGATAGACCATGCGGAACAGCTGCAGCGGTGTCGCGCCATCCATCACCGCCGCCTCATCGAGTTCGAGCGGCAGCTTGTCGGATGCCTGTTTCAGAACCCAGATCGCATAGGGCGAGGCGATCGTCACCATCGCGAGAATCAGCGACCAGTGATTGTTGAGCAGGCCGTAAGTGCCCATGGTGCGATACATCGGCACCGCAAGAAACGCAGCCGGGATGAAATAGGTGAACAGCGCCAGATTCATCACCGCACGGCCGCCGCGAATGCGCAGGCGCGAGATGGCGAAAGCAGCTGACGTCGCGATCACCAGCGTCAATGCGCCCACTGCAACGGCGATGACGACGGAATTACCGAACTGCGCCCAGAAGTCGCGCAGGAAATAGTGCTGCTGATTGAAGACGACACGGAAATTCTGCAGCGTCGGATGATCCGGCCACAGCTTGCCGGCAAAGGCATCCTGCTTCGGCGAAATCGCGAACAGGAACATGTGATAGATCGGAATCAGCGTCCAGATCAGCACGGGAATGCCGATCAGGAGCAGCTTCGCTTCATTTCCGATCTCGCGCAGCGTGGGCATTCGCATCGCACTCGCCTTCATCGCGTCCACCCGTTCATCGCGAGAGCCGCTTCATCATGAAATAGACCAGCGGCAGCACCAGCGGCATGGCGCACACGATAGAGGCCATGGCGAGATCGAGCTGATCGAGCCGGAGATAGCGGATGCCGAGCGTGGACAGGACATGGGTGAGATCCGCCGGACCGCCGCCGGTGAGCAGATAGACGCTGTTGAAGTCGCCGAGCGTCCAGATCATCGAAAGCAGCGTGCAGGTGAGATACAGCGTCCGCATCGACGGCCAGGTGATGTAGCGGAATTTCTGCCACCAGTTCGCGCCATCCACATCGGCCGCTTCGAACATATCGGTCGAGATCGCGAGGCGACCGGTCATCAGAATCAGGGTCCAGAACGGCAGCGACTTCCAGATATGGACGAGGATGGCCAGCGTGAGGCCGATGGCGGGATCGTTGAGCCAGTTCGGACCGTCCTCTGCGGTGAATTTGAAGATCAGATTGTTGATCACGCCCCATTCGGGATTGAACATGAAGCGTACCGACAGGATGGTCGGAATCGACGGCACCGCCCAGGGCAGGATGAACAGCACCGACAGCCAGCGAATCCAGGCGCGCGACTGCACGAAGAAACCCGACAGGAACAGTGCCACCAGCATTTTGAAGTTGATGCCGATGACCAGAAAGATCAGCGTGTTGACGACGGCGCGGAGAAACACCGGATCGTTGTACAGCGCCACATAACTGGCCGGATGGCGCGCCAGCCACAGGCCGTAGCTGATCGGATAAACGACGAAGGCGAGGAAGACGAGCAGATAGGGCGCAAGCATGACCACGCCCCAAACCTGCGGCGTCGACAGCCGCGCGGCGAGCGGACGGGATCGGGGTTCGGGGTAATAAGTGATTGCCGTCATGTCGTGCACCCGGTCGGTATTGAAATTCGCTTCCGTGGATGAAGCGACGGCCGCTCGCTCCCTCGCCCCGCTTGCGGGGAGAGGGCGGGGTGAGGGTGAGTCGCCACAAGCTCCGAGTGTGCGGAGAGTCCCCCCTCACCCGCCACTCTCATGCTTCGCATGCGAGTGGCGACCTCTCCCCGCAGGCGGGGAGAGGTTAAGGAGCGCTAGCCCGCGACTTCCTTGATGCGGGCGATCAGTTCGTCGACGGCTTTCTCCACCGGCACCTTTTCGCTGACCACGCGGTTCATGGCCTTGGCCCAGACATTCTCGTTGTTGAGAATCGTGAACTTGTAGTTCCTGGTGAAATCGAACGGCAGCGTGCCGCCCATGAACTGGGTGTAGACCGCCTTGCGATGCTTGTCGGCCTGCCAGAACGGCGACGCCTGCCCAGCCTTGGTCACCGGGAACCAGCGGCCGATGGCGCCTTCGACGTAAGGCTGCAGATTCTCCTCCTCAAGCAGGAATTTGACGAATTCGCGCGCGCCCGCCTTGTTCTTCGATTGCGAGAAGATCATGCCGGTCTTGACGTCGGAACGATATTTCAACGGCTGGCCGTCGGGCTTGTTCGGGAACGACGCGGTGATGATCGTATCCTCGTAAGCCTTCTTGCCGGCAGCGCGCTGCTCCGGCGTCAGCGACTGGTTCTGCGAGTCCTCGAACCACTTCGCCGCGATCGAGATCGTGAAGTTGTGGGTCATGATGATGCTGCGATTGTGGAAGGCGACGTTGTTGTCGGGATCCTTCCATGTCGTCGAGGACGGCGGGGTGCAGCCCTTGATGTAGGGATCGGTATAGTCCCTGAGCGCGTTGACCAGTCCCGCTTTCACCTTCGGATCGTCCACCAGCAGCTTGCCGTCGTCATCCACCAGCTTGACGTTATAGGCATCCATGAAGGTGTAGAAGGACTGCAGCGAGTCCGTGGACTCCACGCCCATCGGCTGGCCGATGCCATAGGCGCGGCTGCCGGACGCCTTGCGGTAGGCCGGCTGCACCTTGTCGCACCAGAACGACCAATAGCCCTTCCAGTCAGTCGGGATATCGCTGACCTTGAAGCCGGCCTTCTCCAGCATGTCGCTCCAGATCTCCACATGCATGGACTGCTGCTTCAGCGGAAATCCGTAATACCCCTTCTTCCCGGTCTGACCGTTCATCAGATAGGCGGTTTCGACCGTGTTCGGGGCGAATTTGTCCATCATCGGCTTGAGGATATCCGTGATATCCTCCAGCTTGCCCTCATAGGCCCATTTGCCGGATGCCTGCACATCATAGGTGTCGGCATAGGCGACATCCGGCGGCGTGCCGGAATCCAGCGCCGCGACCGTCTTCGGGATCATGTCCTGAATGGCGTATTGCGACAGTTCGACCTTGATCTTGGTCTTGTCTTCAAACTTCTTGATCGCTCGCAACAGCGACTCGTCTTCGGATTTGTAGAAGCCCTTGCTGAACCAGACGGTGATCGTTTCTTCTGCGGAGGCGGGAACCGCCGACAGAACGAGACCGGAAGCGGCGGCGAAAGCAAGCGCACGGATACTCTTGGTGATCAAGACAGTCCTCCCACGGGTTGTTTTCGATTTTTTCTTTGAGACTACCCCTTTCTATTTATCCGTCCAGTGAAGAAGTCGATGTTGCGCCGCACTTGTCTGACAACTTTCCAGGGATTACGTCTGCTCGCATCCGAGGAGGACCATTGAATGTTCACCGCTGCTACCCAAGCGCTGTCGCAAATCCTGTCACCGCCGATGCGCAGCATCCTGTGGCGATCGATCGGACTGGCGCTGGTGCTCATCACCGTGCTGGCGATCGGCATGCAGCGCGCCCTGAGCTGGCTGGCGACGGCCGGCGGCATCTGGGCCGAGGGCATGGTGGGATCGGACTATCACAGCATGGTCACGGTGCTCACCTGGATCCTGTCGATCGCGGCGGGATTGAGCGTCGTGGCCGGCGCGATCTTCCTGATGCCGGCGATCACCTCATTGGTGGCGAGTTTCTTCGTCGACGACGTCGCCGATATCGTCGAGCGCGAGCATTATCCGGCCGAGCGCATCGGCACCGCGCTGCCGCTCGGCCTCGCCCTGGCCGAAGGCACCAAGACGGCGCTGCTGACGATCCTGGTCTATCTGATCGCCCTGCCCTTCGTGCTTTTCGCCGGCGTCGGCTTCATCGTATTCTTCATCGCCACCGCCTGGCTGCTCGGCCGCGAATATTTCGAACTCGCGGCGATGCGCTTCCGCTCGCCGGCCGACGCCAAGGAAATGCGGCGGCAGCATGCGGCGACCGTGTTCACCGCCGGCCTGTTCATCGCCGCCTTCGTGTCGATCCCGATCGTCAATCTCGCAACGCCGCTGTTCGGCATGGCGTTCATGGTTCACATGCACAAACGATTGAGCGGCCCGCGGCCGGAATTGATCGAACCGGCAAAGGTAAGAGCGCCGGTGGCGTAGCGACTGTAGGGTGGGCAAAGCGTAGCGTGCCCACCGATACGTTCTCGATCGGTGATGGTGGGCACGCTTCGCTTTGCCCACCCTACACACTCCTTGCAATGACGGCGGAGTTCAAACCACCGTCTTCTCCGGCCATCTGCAGAGATCGTTGATCAGGCACACCTCGCAGCGCGGCTTGCGGGCGAGGCAGGTGTAGCGGCCGTGCAGGATCAGCCAGTGATGGGCATGCAGCATGAACTCGGACGGGATCACGCGCTCCAGTTCGAGTTCGACATCCAGCACCGTCTTGCCCGGCGCAAGGCCGGTGCGGTTGCCGACGCGGAAGACGTGCGTGTCCACCGCCATCGTGTGTTCGCCGAACGCCATGTTGAGCACCACATTGGCGGTCTTGCGGCCAGCGCCCGGCAATGACTCGATCTCGGCGCGGGTGCGCGGGACCACGCCGCCGAAATCGCGGATCAGTTTCTCGGACAGCGCGATGACGTTCTTCGCCTTGGTGCGATAAAGACCGATGGTCTTGATATACTCCCGCACCGTATCCTCGCCGAGATCGATCATCTTCTGCGGCGTGTCGGCGATCGGGAACAGCGCGCGCGTCGCCTTGTTGACCCCGGCATCGGTCGCCTGTGCGGACAGCACGACAGCGACCAGCAGCGTGTAGGGATTGAGATGTTCGAGTTCGCCCTTCGGCTCGGGATTGGCTTTGCGGAAACGCGAAAAAACCTCATAGACCTCGGCTGCCGTCCAGCGCTTGACCTTAGCTGTCTTCGGCCTGGCCGTCTTTTTGACAGCCACCGCCGTTTTCTTTGCAACGGAGGTCTTCGCGCGGACGGGAGGTTGGCGGGTGATTTTCGGCATCGGACGGATATACTGAGCGGCCATGACCCAGGGCAATGACTTTGACGACGACGGCGAGCCCAAGCTGTTCATCGCACGGTTGCAGCCGCACCGTGCGCTGAGCCGCAAAGGCTTCCTCGTGTTCATGGCCTGCCTCAGCGTCATCTCGTTCGGCACCGGCATGGTGTTTCTCCGGATGGGCGCGTGGCCGGTATTCGGTTTCTTCGGCCTCGACGTGCTGGCGATCTATATCGCCTTCCGGATCTACCAACGGCGAGCCCAGGCGATCGAGGAGATCACCGTCACGCCTTCGGAAATTCGCGTGCGGCGCATATCGCCGCGGGGCGATACGGTGGAATGGGCCTTCAACCCGCTGTGGGTGCAGGTGGACCGGGTCGAGCATGCCGAATTCGGCATCGAGCAATTGTTCCTGGTCTCGCGCGGCCGCCGGGTCTCCATCGCGCGTTTTCTGGGAGCCGATGAAAAAGCCAGCTTCCTCAGCGCCTTGCAGGAAGCGCTCCAGGCCGCCAAGCGTGGCCCCAGCTACAATCCGGTGGCCTGATGGCCGATCTGGAATCGGGTGGTTTACCGGGGCGGCCGGGCCTAGACCGGCAGCATGATGCATTTTGCCAGAGACATCGCGATGAATGACCATCGCCCCATCAAGCCGGGCCTGCGGGATGCGGCCCTGCGCGATTACGACAGCGTCCGCCGCGCCATCGGCTTCATGCATGGCCAGTGGAAAGATCAGCCGAGCATCGAGGACGTGGCCGATGCCGCCAGCGTGACGCCGGACGAATTGCACCATCTGTTCCGTCGCTGGGCCGGGTTGACGCCGAAAGCCTTCATGCAGGCGCTGACGCTGGATCACGCCAAGATGCTGCTGCGCGATTCCGCGAGCGTGCTCGATGCGGCGCTCGACTCCGGCCTGTCAGGCCCGAGCCGGCTGCACGATCTGTTCGTGACCCATGAGGCGATGTCGCCGGGCGAATGGAAAGCCGGCGGCGCCGGCATGGAGCTGCGTTACGGCTTCCATCCCTCGCCGTTCGGCACCGCCATCGTGATCGCCAGCAAACGCGGCCTTGCCGGGCTGGCCTTCGCCGATCCCGGCGAAGAACGCGAAAGCTTCGCCGACATGGCACGCCGCTGGCCGGCAGCGACCCTGATCGAGGATATGGACGCTACCGCACCATTGGCGCGGCGCATCTTCGACACAAAATTGTGGCGGCCGGACCAGCCGTTGCGGGTGGTGCTGATCGGCACCGATTTCGAGGTTCGTGTCTGGGAGACGCTGCTGAAAATCCCGATGGGCCGCGCCGTCAGCTATTCGGATATCGCCTGCAGGATCGACAAGCCGACAGCCTCGCGCGCCGTCGGCGGCGCGGTGGGTCGCAACCCGATCTCCTTCGTGGTTCCGTGCCACCGCGCCATGGGCAAATCCGGCGCGATCACGGGCTACCATTGGGGGATTACGCGAAAGCAGGCGATGATCGGCTGGGAAGCGGGACAGATGGGCGCGGGAAAAGCTTAGTCAGCAACAGCGACGCGCGCTTTACCTCTCCCCGGTGGAGAGAGGTAAAGCACGCTCATCATTCGCTTTTAAGTTTGGAGCTTCACTCGCTTGCCGGTGCAGCCTTCGCGCCACCCTTGGACACGCCGACCAGTGCCGGGCGCAGGACGCGTTCGCCGATGGTGTAGCCGGCCTGTACGACCTGGACCACGGTGCCCGCCGGCACCGAGGCGTCGGGCACTTCGTACATCGCCTGCTGGAAGTTCGGATCGAACTTCTCGCCCATGGGATCGAATTTCTTCACGCCGTTCTTCTCCAGCGTGTTGAGCAGCGAACGCTCGGTCAGCTCGACGCCTTCGATCAGTGCCTTGAGGCCGGCATCGGCCGCCGCCTTCGTCTCGGCCGGCACGGCATCCAGCGCACGCTGCAGATTGTCAGCGATCTCCAGCACGTCGCGGGCGAAATTCTGGATCGCATAGGTGCGGCCGTCGGCGACTTCCTTCTGGGTGCGCTTGCGGAGGTTTTCCATCTCGGCCAGCGTGCGCAGCATCTTGTCGCGCGCATCCGCGACTTCCTGGGTCAGCGCCTCGACCGAATTCGGCTCCGGATCGTCCGGCATGACATAAGGCTTCGAGACCACCGGTTCGGCGGCCGCTGCCGTCTGATCGTGGTTGTCGTTCTGCCCGTTGGACTCGGTCATGACACTGCCTTCTCGAAAACACGCTGAATGGGTGGGATTGCTGACCGGGGATATGTTGGTTTACGGCTGAAAAATCAAGCCGATCCAGCCCTTTTCAGGCCCGATCAGCCCCCCAGCATGCGGCTGACGATGCGCGCCGCATAATCCACCATCGGGATAACGCGCGCATAATTCAGCCGGGTCGGGCCGATCACGCCAAGCACGCCGACGATATGGCCGGCACCGTCGCTGTAAGGTGCGATGATGGTGGACGAACCGGACAGCGAGAACAGCTTGTTCTCCGAGCCGATGAAGATGCGGACGCCCTCGGCGCTTTCGGCACGGCCGAGCAGATCGACCACTTCGCGCTTGCTTTCCAGATCCTCAAGCAACAGGCGCACACGCTCGAGGTCTTCGAGCGCGTGCAGATCTTCGAGCAGATTGGCCTGTCCGCGCACGATCAGTTGCCGGTCGTCGCCATTGCCGCCGGACCAGCTCGCAAGCCCCGCCGCGATCACCTTCTGCGTGAGCTGGTCGAGCTCGGCCTGGTTCTGCTTCAGCGTGGTTTCGAGTTCGAGCCGCGCTTCCGCAAGGGTGCGGCCGCGGATGCGGGCATTAAGGAAGTTCGAAGCTTCGGTGAGCGCGGAAGACGGCACGCCGGGCTGCAGCGTCAGCACGCGGTTTTCCACCTGGCCGTCCTCGGCCACCAGCACCACCAGCGCCTTTTCCGGCTCCAGCCGGACGAATTCGATATGTTTCAGCCGCACATTCGATTTGGCCGTGAGCACCACCGCCGCGGCGCGGCTGAGACCCGACAGTTGCGTCAGCGCCTCGCCGATCGCCGCCTCCACTGACTGCGAGCGGCCGACCGACGACAATTGTTGCTGGATCGACTGCCGCTCCGGTTCGGTGATGTCGCCGACCTGCATCAAGGCATCGACGAAAAAACGCAGGCCGCGTTCGGTCGGCAGGCGGCCGGCGGAGGTATGCGGCGCATAGATCAGGCCGAGCGTTTCGAGATCCGACATCACGTTGCGCACCGAAGCCGGCGACAGCGGCACGGTGATCAGGCGCGAAATGTTGCGCGAGCCTACCGGCTCGCCGGTGGCGAGGTAGCTCTCGACGATCTGGCGAAAAATCTCGCGCGAGCGTTCATTGAGCTGGGCCAGCCCCGCGCGCGGCGAAATCAGGCCGATCGGATCGTGATGCGCCACTTCAGCACTCCTTCGGCCTTAATGTGTCGCCGCGCGCGGCCGGATACAAGCACCTTCGCGGTTGCAGGAACCCGCCGCCCTTGCCGCTGCCGCCGCGCGCCCCTAAAAGCTCCGCAACCAGACCTGATCGGACCAATTGGAAGGAATTTTCACATGCGGCCAAGCCGTCGTGCGCCCGATGAACTGCGCGCTGTCTCGCTGGAACGCGGCATCGTCAAATATGCCGAAGGCTCCTGCATGGTGAAATTCGGCGATACCCATGTGCTGGTTACGGCCACGCTGGAGGAACGCCTGCCGCCATGGCTGAAGGGCCAGGGCCGCGGCTGGGTTACCGCCGAATACGGCATGCTGCCGCGCGCCACGCTGGAACGCACCCGCCGCGAAGCCGCCGCCGGCAAGCAGGGCGGCCGCACTGTCGAGATTCAGCGCCTGATCGGCCGCTCGCTGCGCGCCGCCGTGGACCTCGAAGCGCTCGGCGAGCGCCAGATCACCATCGACTGCGACGTCATCCAGGCCGACGGCGGCACCCGCACCGCCTCGATCACCGGCGCCTGGGTGGCGCTGGCCGACTGCATCGCCTGGATGAAAAGCCGCAACATGTTCAAGAAGGACATGGCGGACAAGGTGCTGCGCACCAACGTCGCCGCGATCTCCTGCGGCATCTATCAGGGCACGCCGGTGCTCGACCTCGATTACGCCGAGGATTCCGAGGCGGACACCGATGCGAATTTCGTGATGACCGGCGACGGCCGCATCATCGAAGTGCAGGGAACCGCCGAGAAAGAGCCGTTCACCCATGACGAGTTGATGAAGCTGATCGCCCTGGCGCAGAAGGGCGTCGGCAGGCTGGTCGAATTGCAGAAGATCGCGGTGGGGTAATTCCCCTCACTCGTCGTTCCGGGGTGATCGAGCGCCAGCTCGATCGAACCCGGAACCTTGAAGTGGAGAATCTCATATCAAGATTCCGGGTTCGCCCGCCGAAGGCGAGCGCCCCGGAATGACGAATTCAGGCTATCATTTCCCATGACCCAACATCGTCGAATCACCGGCAAGCTCGTCATCGCCACGCACAATCCCGGCAAGCTGGCCGAGATGCGCGACCTGCTCGCACCCTATGGCATCGACGCGGTGTCGGCCGGCGAACTTGGTCTGGCCGAACCGGAAGAAACCGGCGACACGTTTCGCGCCAATGCCGCGATCAAGGCCATTGCCGCGGCGAATGTCGCGCAGCTCCCCGCTTTCGCTGACGATTCCGGCCTGGCGGTCGATGCGCTCGACGGCGCGCCCGGCATCTATTCGGCGCGCTGGGCCGGCGACTCCAAGGACTTCAACGCGGCGATGACGCGGATCGAACGCCTGCTGCAGGAGCGCGGCGCAACCACGCCCGACCGGCGCAAGGCGCATTTCGTATCGGCATTGTGCGTGGCCTGGCCCGACGGACACCTTGAGGAAGTCGAGGCGCATGCCCATGGCACGCTGGTCTGGCCGCCGCGCGGCACCGCCGGCTTCGGCTACGACCCGGCCTTCCTGCCCGACGGCCACACCCGCACCTACGGCGAGATGACCGCGGTGGAAAAACACGGCCTGCCCCCGCTCGGCCAGGGCCTGTCGCATCGTGCGAAAGCTTTCGTGAAACTCGCGGAGATCTGCCTTGCGTGACGCTCCGCGCAGCGACGCCTTCGGCGTTTATGTGCATTGGCCGTTCTGCCTGTCGAAGTGCCCGTATTGCGACTTCAACAGCCATGTGCGGCATCAGCAGATCGATGAGGACCGCTTCGCCCGCGCCTTCGCGCGGGAGATTGCAACGACAGCGGCACGGATTCCGAACCGCACGGTGACGTCGATCTTTCTCGGCGGCGGCACGCCGTCGCTGATGCAGCCGAAAACCGTCGGTGCGATTCTTGAGTCGATCGCGAAACACTGGCATGTCGACTCCAACGTCGAAGTCTCCATGGAAGCCAATCCGACCTCGGTGGATGCGACGCGCTTTCACGGCTATCGCGCCGCCGGCGTCAACCGCGTGTCGCTCGGCGTGCAGGCGCTCGACGATGCCGCGCTGAAATCGCTGGGACGTTTGCACTCCGCACGCGAAGCGCTCGATGCGGTAGCCATCGCGCGCAGCGCTTTCGACCGCTATTCGTTCGACCTCATCTATGCCCGCCCCGAACAGACGCCGGCGATGTGGACCGACGAACTCAAGCTTGCGATCTCCGAGGCCGCCGAACATCTGTCGCTATATCAACTCACCATCGAGGAAGGCACGCCGTTCTTCGGTCTGCATGCCGCCGGCAAATTGAAGACGCCGGAAGAAGGTCTTGCGCGAACCCTCTACGATGTGACGCAGGAGGTCTGCGCGCAGCACGGCCTGCCGTCCTACGAGATTTCGAACCACGCGCGGCCGGGTGCGGAATGCCGGCACAACCTCGTCTACTGGCGCGGACAGGAATATGCCGGCATCGGCCCCGGCGCCCATGGCCGCATCGACATCGACGGCATCCGCCACGCCACCGCGACCGAGAAGCGGCCGGAGTCATGGCTGATGCGCGTCGAGGCCAGCGGCCACGGCGTGACGCTAGATGAGAAGCTCACCGGCGAGGAACGCGCCGACGAATATCTCCTGATGGGTCTGCGACTGGCCGAAGGCATCGACCCCGCGCGCTTCGAGGCGCTATCCGGCCGCAGCTTCGATCCGAAACGCGTCAAGAATCTCTGCGACGAAGGCGCCATCGTCATCGAAAACGGCCGCCTCCGCGTCACGCAGGAGGGATTTCCGGTGCTCGATGCGGTGGTGGCGGATTTGGCGGCGTAAGTCGCAAGCACACCGCTGCTTCACACACCGCCCTCGTCCTGAGGAGCCGCGCGTTGCGCGGCGTCTCGAAGGACGAATCACACACGCGGAGCCAAGCCATCTCATGGTTCGAGACGGCGCTGCGCGCCTCCTCACCATGAGGGTTCGGAGTACATCCTACGTCCCGAAACTCTTGGGCGAACCGGCCACCGGCTGGCCACCGCCTGACGCCACTTTCATCACTGCGAGGCCGCGGTCGTTGCCGCCGTCGCTGCGGAAGCGGAACAGGCCGTCGATGCCGGCGAAGCCGGATGGATTGGTGAGCACGTCCGGCGAGAACCGCTGGCCGCCCTGGCTACGCGCCAGCGCCGCCACCAGCGCCACCGCATCGTAAGCGAGCGTCGCGGTGCGCACGGGATCGGTGCCGTATTTGGAACGGTAGCGTCCTGAAAACGAACGGAAGCCTGACGGGTCCGGCGCCGCGTAGAGACCGCCCTGCAGCGCCGCGCTGCCGAACACGCGCGGGTTGTCCCACAGTCCGGTGCCGAGCAACTGCACGCTGCGCAGATTGGCGCCGGCGGTGATCAGCGCCTCCGCGCTTGCAGCCACCGCGTCCCCGTCGTCGGCGAGCAGCAACGCGTCGGCGCCTCTCAGTTGCGCCGCCATGTTTCGCGCAGCACTCGACCGGTCGCCCCTGTAACGCTCGAAGGCAATGACACGGCCGCCCTTGCGCGCCACCGCCTGCTTGAACGCGACTTCGACCACATTGCCGTAGGCGTTTTCCGGCAGCATCGCGGCGAAGGAGCGTTTGCCGATGCTGAAAGCGTAATCGACGATGCGGTTGACATCGGACTCCGGCAGGAAGCTGAGCAGATAGACGCCGCGCCCCGCCACGCTCGAATCCGTCGAGAAGGCGATCACCGGAATGTTCCGTGCCCGTGCGACTTGCGCAACGGCCGGCACCGACACGGCGAACAGCGGCCCGAGGATGATTTCGGCGCCCTCGCCGAGCGCCTGTTGCGCCGCCTGCTGCGCGCCCGCGGCGCTGCCGGCATCGTCCTTCACCAGCAACTGGATGTTGGGATTCTGAAATTCCGTATAGGCCATCTCGGCCGCGTTTTTCATCGACTGCGCGGCAAGGCCGGCATTGCCCGACGCCGACTGCGGCAGGATGAGGCCGACCTTGACGCCGCCGGTTCCAATCGCCTGCGGCTGCTGCTGCGGACCGGCGGGCGGGGACTGTTCGGGGGAACCGGTGCCGTAATTGTTGCTCAGCGTCTGCTGAATTCCCGAACAGGCGGACAGCAGCGGCGCCCCGAGCAAAGCGCCGAGTCCCGCTTTCATCGCCGTTCGCCGCGTCGTTCCCGGGCGCACTGGTTTCGGATCGAACGGATAGGCCATCACTTCCCTTCTTCTCGGCCGGCAACCAGCCGGCGCGCGCCCAGTCTATAACGAGGGCGCGGATTCAGACATAATGTTCGGAATTCGTTAATCGAAGCAAAAGGTTTATGTTCGGCGCACCGGCCGGGCGGCACCACCGGTATCGGAGAACGGCGGCCGAAAACGGCTGTCCCCCTCCGGCGTGTTTCCCTCTAGATTACCGTCCATGCGCACCCACCCGATATCCGCTTCATCCGCGAACGATATGCCCCGGACCTTCACGGTCTCCGGCCACGTGCTGACCGCGCCGAAGGCGGTACCGGGCCTGCATCTGGTGGCGACGCCGATCGGCAATCTCGGCGACATCACGCTGCGCGCGCTGGAAGTGCTCGCGGGGGCCGAGGTGATCGCCTGCGAGGACACACGTATCACCCGCCGGCTGATCGAACGCTACGGCATATCAGCCGACCTCAAACAGTATCATGAGCACAATGCCGAACAGGCGCGGCCGAAAATCCTCGCGAAACTCGCCGAGGGCGGATCGATCGCGCTGGTGTCCGACGCCGGCACGCCGCTGATCTCCGATCCCGGCTTCAAACTGGTGCGCGAGGTGACGGCGGCCGGCTTCGACGTGTTCGCGCTGCCGGGGCCGTCCTCGGTGCTGACGGCGCTCGCGGTATCGGCGCTGCCAACGGACCGGTTTTTCTTCGAGGGCTTCCTGCCGTCGAAACAGACGGCGCGCCGCCACCGTCTCGAAGAACTCGCCCGCATCGATGCAACCGTCGTGCTGTTCGAATCCGGCAACCGCGTGCAGGAGACGCTTGCCGACCTCGCCGACATCATGGGCAGCCGCCCTGCGGCAATATGCCGCGAATTGACCAAATTGCACGAAGAAATCAGCCGCGGCCCGGTTTCCGAACTGGCGAAGACCGCAGATACACTGGAAACGCGCGGTGAATTCGTTCTCGTGCTGGGTCCGCCCGCCGCCGACGCGCAGGCGATGACCGACGACGATCTCGATGCGCTGCTGCGCGCATCCCTGCAGCGCGACAGCGTCAAGGATGCGGTGGCGCATGCGGTGGAACTGTCCGGCCGGCCGCGCCGCGCCGTCTATGCCCGCGCGCTGGAACTCGCCAGGGAGAGCGACGATGGTTAAGCCCCGGGAACTCGCCGCCCCCGGCCGCAGCAAGGCGCCGTCGCCGCAGCGCGTCGCCGCCTTCGCCACCGGCCTGTCCGCCGAGAGCCGCGCCAGCACGATGCTGCTGGCCAAGGGCTATCGCATCCTCGCCCGCCGGTTTCGCACGCCGCATGGCGAGATCGATATCGTCGCGCGCAAGCGCAACCTGATCGCCTTCGTCGAAGTGAAGGCCCGCGCCACTCTCGACGATGCCGCCTATGCGGTGACGCCGCAGCAGCAAGTGCGCATCGCCAATGCCGCGCAAGGCTGGCTGATGATGCATCCCGAACATGCGGAATTCGACATGCGTTTCGACGTCATCCTGATTGCGCCGAAACATCTGCCACGCCATCTGTTGGCGGCATTCGATGCCGCCTGCTGACGCCTTTCTCCCTCGCCTCAAGTCCGGAACGATCTCATGACCCTGAACATCGCCGTCCAGATGGACCCCATCGCCCGCATCAACCACAAGGGCGATTCCACCTTCGCGATGCTGCTTGAGGCGCAGCAGCGCGGCCACCGCCTGTCCTACTACACACCGGACAAGCTGTCGCTGCGCGGCAACGACGTGGTGGCGCCGGTGCAGCCGCTGACGGTACGCGACGTCGAAGGCGATTACTTCACGCTGGGCGAGCCCGAGCGCGTCAACATGGAGAGTTTCGACGTGGTACTGCTGCGGCAGGATCCGCCCTTCGACCTCGCTTACATCACCTCGACGCATCTGCTCGAACGCATCCATCCGAAGACGCTGGTGGTGAATGACCCGGCCTCGGTGCGTAACGCGCCGGAGAAGATCTTCGTGATGGGCTTCAACGATCTGATGCCGCCGACGCTGATTTCGCGCGACAAGGACGAGATCAACGCCTTCCGCGCCGAGCATGGCGCGGTGGTGATGAAGCCGCTGCACGGCCACGGCGGCGCGGCGGTGTTCCGCGTGCTGCCGCAGGACATGAATTTCGGCTCGCTCTACGACCTGTTCTCCGTGACGTTCAAGGAACAGTGGGTGATCCAGCGCTTCCTTCCCGAAGTGAAGCACGGCGACAAGCGCATCATCCTGGTGGACGGCGAATTCGCCGGCGCGGTGAACCGCGTGCCGGCCGAGGACGACCTCCGCTCCAACATGGTGCGCGGCGGCGCCGCGAAATCCACTGAACTGTCGCCGCGCGAACGTGAGATCTGCGAACGCGTCGGCCCGGCGCTGCGCGACCGCGGCCTGCTGTTCGTCGGCATCGACGTGATCGACGGCAACCTGACCGAGATCAACGTCACCTCCCCCACCGGCATCCGCGCCATCGCCAAGCTCGGCGGCCCCGACGTCGCCGCGCGTATCTGGGACGTGATCGAGGCGAAGCGGAAGTAGTAGGTAGCTTCCCTCCCCAAGCGCAGCGGAGCTGCGCGCAGTGGGGAGGGAAAAGCAAGAGTCGCCACATCGCTTGTTCTAACGCTGTTGTCGGCCTCATTCATCAGTGCTACCCTTGGTTGATAATCGGGGAGCCATCTGATGCAGCATGTTTCCACTGTCGCGTTCGAGGGGATCGAGGCGCGCGCGGTGGACGTGCAGGTGCAGGTCGTTCCCGGCCTGCCGAATTTCCTCATCGTCGGACTGCCGGACAAGGCCGTGTCCGAAGCGCGCGAGCGGGTCCGCGCGGCGCTCACCGCATCCGGCCTGGCGCTGCCGGCGCGGCGCATCATCGTCAATCTGGCGCCGGCGGACCTGCCGAAGGAAGGCAGCCATTACGACCTGCCGATCGCACTCGGCCTGATGGCGACCATCGGCGCCATTCCGCATGACGCGCTGGCCGGCTTCACGGTGCTGGGAGAACTCGGACTCGACGGCTCCCTCGCACCGGTTGCGGGCGTGCTGCCGGCGGCGATCGGCGCCAATGCCCGTGACGAGGGATTGATCTGCCCGGCCGCCTGCGGCGCCGAGGCGGCATGGGCGAGCCCGGACATCCAGATCGTCGCCGCGCAATCGCTGATCCAGATCGCCAATCACTTCAAGGGCACGCAGGTGTTGTCGCGGCCGCAGCCGAAGGTGCAGACCCGCGAGGACAGCCTGCTCGACCTCCGGGACATCAAGGGACAGGAGAGCGCCAAGCGCGCGCTGGAGATCGCCGCCGCCGGCAGTCATCACCTGCTGATGATGGGCAGTCCCGGCTCCGGCAAGTCCATGCTCGCGGCGCGGCTGCCGTCGATCCTGCCGCCGCTGTCGCCGGCGGAATTGCTGGACGTGTCGATGATCGCCTCGATCGCCGGCGAAATTCGCGACGGCGCGCTGACCGCGCGGCGGCCGTTCCGCGCGCCGCATCATTCGGCCAGCATGGCCGCGCTCACCGGCGGCGGCCCGCGCGCACGGCCGGGCGAAATCTCGCTGGCGCATCAGGGCGTATTGTTTCTCGACGAATTGCCGGAGTTCGATCCACGCGTGCTCGACTCGCTGCGCGCGCCGCTGGAGAACGGCGAAGTCGCGGTGTCGCGCGCCAATCATCGCGTCACTTACCCGGCGCGTTTCATGCTGGTGGCGGCGATGAATCCGTGCCGCTGCGGCAACGCCTTCGAGCCGGGCTTCGCCTGCCGGCGCGGGCGGATCGACCGCTGCACGGCGGATTACCAGACCCGCATTTCCGGCCCGCTGATGGACCGCATCGACCTGCGGATCGAAGTGCCGGCCGTCACCGCCGCCGACCTGATCCTGCCGCCGCCGTCGGAAGGCTCAAGGGACGTCGCCAAACGCGTCGCCGCCGCCCGCGAAATCCAGACAGCGCGCTATGCCGCGGCGGGTCTTGCCGGAACCCATACCAATGCATCGGCGCCGGCCGCCGTGCTGGAGACCGTTGCCCAACCCGATGCGCAGGGACTCGCATTGCTGAAAGACGCCGCCGAAAACATGCGGCTGAGCGCCCGGGGCTATCATCGCATCCTGCGGGTGGCGCGCACGCTCGCCGATCTCGATGGAACGGACAAGATCGGCCGGCTGCATCTCGCCGAAGCGCTGTCTTATCGTGCATTGGCCGACGAAACGCGAAGCGCCGCCTGACGCAGCGACGCATCCGCCGATCGTCAACCCGACGGTAACGAGTTTTGTTTACGCTTCGCTCACCATACCCCGCATTAAGGGGATGAGAGCGAGTGGCGTATCATGTTGCGTTTCAAGATTTTGGCCTCGACCGTTCCTTTGGCAATTGCTGCCTTCCTGGCACGCGGTGAATTGTTCACCACGATGCATCCCTGCATCGCCACCGGCAGCGGCAGCGTTCAGCTCGCCGCCATGCCTTGGCAGGCGCAGGACCATGTGAGCTTCACCGACGACCCGGCGCGCGCGACCGTGCGGGTGCGGATCGTCGACAGCGCCGAGACCGCCGACTTCACCGTCATCGACGACACCGATACTGACGAACCCGGTGCCTGCACGGCCAACGCCGCGACACGCTTCATCGGCATTACGGCAGCGGCGGCCGGCACCGATCCGGTGATCTATCTGACGGACACCGGCGAAGCCGACTACCGCATCTTCGTTCGCTCGCGGAGTTTTACAGCGCGGGATGCCGCCGCATTGATCGTCGGTGCACGGAGCACACCGCCGGCACGCATGGCAGCGGCGAGTTTGTAAAACAAACTCTTGCTTCACCTCTCCCCGGTGGGGAGAGGTGATCGCGTGCCTTCGCGGGTTTTGGAGCAAGGGCCGAATAATTAATCCCTTATCAACCATAACTGCATCGCGCCGACGCTGTCTCTCCACACGCAATTACTTGGCAATCCGCACCGCCCATCATCGCGGCATCCCTGCATTGATCGAGCCGGAGCGTCCATGAGCAAAGTCCTGTTTCGGATCAAGGTCATGTGGCGGCGTTTCGCGCGGCGCTTCCCGTGGCTGGCTTTCGTCATCCGCTCCTTCGTGATGTTCTCGGCGGCGTTCGGCGGCGCCTATGGCTTCGTTACCGCCAGCGCCTCACCGATCTCGGGCTACGATCCCAACGCCTTCGCCATCGGCGCCAGCCTTCTGTTCGCGCTGGCCTGCGTCGCGCTGGCGACCATGAGCATCCGCATGCGCTTCCTGCACAAGCGGATGCGCAAGCTCGCAGCCCACAACGAGGCGCTGACCGATCGCAACTGGGAGCTCAGGGATGCCGAATGGGCGCTGTCCAGCGCCCGCGATCACGCCACCGCCGCCAATCACGCCAAATCGCGCTTCCTGGCGATGACCTCGCATGAAATCCGCACGCCCTTAAACGGAATTCTGGGCATGAGCGGACTGTTGCTCGACACCCGGCTCTCACCCGAACAAACCACTTATGCCCGCGCGGTGAAGACATCGGGCGAGGCATTGCTGTCGCTGATCGAGGAACTGCTGGATTATTCCAAGATCGAAGCGGGCAAGATCGATCTCGATTATCGGCCCTTCGCGCTCTCGGCCTTGATCGAGGACATCACCGAACTGCTGGCGCCGCGCGCGCAGGCGCGCGACATCGAGATCGCCGCCTATGTGGACGAACGGCTGCCGCTGGAGGTGATCGGCGATGCGGCGCGGCTGCGCCAGGTGCTGCTCAATCTGGCCGGCAATGCCATCAAGTTCACGTCGACCGGCGGCGTGGCCGTCATCGTCGAGCCCGGCGATCGGCTCAACGAGGTCTGTTTCATCGTCCGCGACACCGGCATCGGCATCGCGCCCGACGCGCAGCAACGCATCTTCCGCGAGTTCGAGCAGGCGGATGCAGGAACCGCGCGACATTTCGGCGGCACCGGACTCGGGCTTTCGATCAGCGAACGCATCGTCAAACGCATGAACGGCCGCATCACGTTACAGAGCCAGCCGGGCATCGGCTCGACATTCGAAGTGTCGATCCCGCTGGTTGCGTCCAACAACCGCGCCGAAGCGTTCCTGCCGCCCGATCTTGCGGGCCAGTCGATCATGCTGGTGGCGCCGCACAGCATCGAGACGTCGCTGATCGCGCGGCGGCTTGAACGCTGGGGCGCGCAGACATGCATGGTGCCCGACATCGATGTCGCCCTTGCGCTGCTGCCGGAGCGCGCCTGGCATGCCCTGCTGATCGACCGCACTCTGGGTGCGGACGAGTTCGAACGCCTCGCAGAGCGCGCCATCCCCCATGCGACGCAGCGTATCGGCCTGTTCACGCCGGCGATGCGGCACGAGCTGCAGCCGACGCAAGCAACGGACATGACCGGTTATCTGATCAAGCCGCTTCGCGCGGCCTCGCTGGCGAAGCTGCTCGGCAGCCAGTCCACCGGTAAGACCGACCATATCGACGAGACCGCATCCGTCACCGGCCAGCAACCCCTGCCGAAGGACGGACTTACAATCCTCGTTGCAGAGGATAACGAAATCAACGCGCTGCTGATGCGTTCGCTGCTGACGCGCCTCGGCCACCGTGCCGTGGTTGCCACCAATGGCGAGCAGGCGCTGGAATCGTGGCTCGCATCCGATGCCGCCGGCACGCCTTTCGATCTCGTGCTGATGGACGTTCAGATGCCGAAACTGAACGGCATCGAAGCCGCCAAGCGTATCCGCGCCTCGGAAGCCGGCCGGCGCGTTCGCCGCACGCCGATCCTGGCACTGACGGCCAATACGCTGGTCGAGGATCGCTATGCCTGTTTCGAGGCC